>Ga0307372_10001649_pt1 | contig 38492 bp, 39 predicted proteins | sample OX1MG_FD_202533 | JGI IMG/M metagenome (GOLD analysis project Ga0307372, IMG submission 202533) | Soil microbial communities from Risofladan, Vaasa, Finland - OX-1 | ecosystem: Environmental > Terrestrial > Soil > Coastal area > Acid sulfate soil | place: Finland: Risofladan, Vaasa | collected...
CTGAGCGTCATCGAGGCTTCCCTGCGCGCCGCGCATGCCACGATCGCCGTCGGCGACGCGGCGATATCGGCGCTCGCCGTGCGCTACGGCGTGGACGCCGTCGCAGTACCGCACGGGGTCGACGTCGCGACGTTCCGTCGGCCGCCCGACCTCGCCCGCCCGCCGAGCCCGACGGTGCTCTTCGTCGGCTGGGACGGCCACGCCTACAAGGGGTTCGAAGAGGCTCGGCGCCTGGCACGCCTGCTCGGCCGCCTCCGCCCCGGTGTGCGGATCGTGTGGGCCACGCCGAGCCCCCCGGTGGGGGAGCCTTTCGGCGAGCTGGTCGTGGCGGCCGCCCAGGCGGAGCTGGCCCGCTGCTACCAGCAGGCCGACGTCTTCGTGTGCTGCTCACGCTTTGAGTCGTTCGCGCTCTCGCCGCTCGAGGCCATGGCGGCGGGGACGCCGGTCGTCTCCACCGCCAATCCCGGCGTGCTCGCCTACGCCCGCGACACCGAGAACGTCCTCCTGGCCGAGATCGGCGACATCGAGGGTCTCGCCGAGTCGGTCGAGCGCATCCTCGACGACCCGGCGCTCGCGGCCGGGCTCGCCCGGCGCGGGCTCGAGACGGCGGAGGCGTGCTCGTGGCCGCGTGTCGCCTCGGGCCTCCTCGGCTTCTACCGGGAGACGCTTCGCGACCACGACCGGGCGGCGCCGCTCGGGCCGTTCAGCGTCAATCTCGAGGGCGTGAGCTTCGAGCGTCTCGAGGATCGGCTGGCCTTCGACGTCCGCCTCGCTTCGTGCGCGACGAGGGAGCTCGCCATCCCGGTCTCCCAGCCCGCGGTCTCCGGCCACCGCGTCTTCCGCTGGCGCGTCGTCGCGCGACGTGCCGACGGCGCCGAGGGCACGACCCGCGCCTACCTCCCGGCGCGCAGCAGCCAGCCGGTGGAGGACTCCAATTACCAGGTGGGTCTGGAGCTGCTGCGCCGACGGCGCCCGGAGGAAGCCCTCGAGCTGTTCGTCGCCGAGTGCCAGCACGCGGCCCGAAACGAGCAGGCCGTCCTCGGACGCTGGATCGTGCTCTCGCTGCTCGCCGCCTCGCGTGCCGATGACGCCGCCGACGTCGCCGTCGCCTTCGCCCGCGACTTCCCCTCGCACCCGGACTACCTCTACCTCGGCGTCGTGGCCTGCCTCGCGGCACGCCGCCCCGTCGAGGTGGCCGGCCCGCTCGAGGCGATCCGACTCCTCGGGCACGGCGCTCGCCACGAGGAGTGGTTCGACGACCCGGCGGGACTGTTGAGCGCGCACCTCGCCGCAGCCTGAGGCTCGGGCCCGGCAAGCTGGCTCAGGTGTCGGCGCTCGCCCCCGGCGCCGCCGGCACGCCCGAGCCCGGCCGCTCGTTCGAGCGCTTGGCCGCCCGCATCGAGCGGACCAGGGCGTCGGGGTTCCGGCTCGTCGTGAGGGCGTCGAGGTTGGCGCGAGAGACCGCCTCGAACACCTCGGCGCGATGGATCGGAACCTGACGCGGCGCGTCGATGCTGATCCGGACCTGCTTGCCGTCGAGGACGGCGCGGACCTCGATCACGATGTCGTCGCCGATCAGGATGCGCTCACCGACCGAGCGCGTGAGCGTCAGCACGGCGCGGCGGCGTCGCGGCTCAGGCTCCCGATCATGCCGGGGTGGGCATGGGCAGTGGGGCGTGCATGCTCCAACCGACCTCCTCCTCGCTGCCGAGCGGGACCACCTGCACCCCGAGGCCGCGCGCCGGGTTGAGCACGATCGGGGCGAAGAGGTTGGCCGTCGAGTCGGCGACATCGTCTTGGAGCGTGACGACCACGACGGCGACGGCGTCGCCGGCACGGTCCAGCTGCAGCAGCTCGGCCGACTCGTCGTCGACCTCGACGGCGTACTCGGGCCAGAGCAGGCCCGGCGCGGCGACGACGAGCGCGAGCTCGCGCACCTCGCTCGTCCCGGGCAACCGCACGGCCTCGAGGCAGACGAGCCTCCCGAACACGTTGATCCCGTCCGAGCCGAGCGGCTCGAGTCGGTAGTGGCGGGCCGACTCCAGCCCGGGGAGGCCCGCGGGGAAGTCGAGCTCGACGGCGGGGAGCGTCTTCAACGCGGTGAGCGCGGTCATGGTGGGTGTCCTTTCGGCGAGGCTAGTCGACCCCGCGGCGACGCCGGAGCCGGCGGTGAGCGGTCGGGAGGTCACTTCAGGAAGGCGGCCAGCGTCTCGGGCACGGCCTGGGAGCTCGCGTAGAGCGCCGCCTGGTAGTTGGCGAGGTCCGCCTGCAGCTGCGTCGTGACCTGGGCGACGTTCACGTCACGCGTGTTCGAGAGGATCGTCTGGACCTGGGTGCTCGTCGCGCTCGCGCTCGACTGGACGGTCTGGACCTGCTGGGCGGCCTCCCCGAGGCTCGCCGAAGCGCTCGTCGCCTGGGTGATGTTGGCGTTCAGGGCGTTGAGGTCGGTCTGCAGGTTCGTCTCCGTCGTGCCGCCCGGGGCGCCGCCGAGGTCGGTGACGATCTGCTTCAGCGTGGTGAAGACGTCGCTCGGCGAGGAGCCGAAGAGCTGCGTGCCGGGCACGGACGCGGCGACCTTCTGGCCGTTGCCGAGGTCGATCGTGAACGGGGTGGTGTTGCCCTGGTAGGTGCCGGCCGAGGTGTAGGCCGACGAGCCGCCGGCGGTGCCCGAGAAGATCGCGGTGCCGGCGTAGGTGGTGTTCGCCAGGCCGAGCAGGCTCTGGGCCTGGCCCTGGATCTGGGTGGCGATCGCGCTGTAGGACTGCGCGGTCTGGCTGCCCGAGTTGAGGGCCTGCAGCACGAGGGTCCGTACCGACTGGAGATTGTTGAGCACGGAGTTCGCCGTCTGGTTGGCGATGCCGAGCCAGGACGAGGCCGTGCTCGCCGCCGAGGTGGTCGCGCCGAGCTGGGAGATCTGGCGTTCGTAGCCGATCGTGTCGACGACCGCGATCGGGTTGTCCGACGGCTTTTGGAGGGCGACGCCCGAGGAGAGCTGGGCGTCGAGGTTGGCGATCGTCCCCTGCTGGGCGTTCAGCTGGCCGGCGAGGGTGTCGGTGAGGGTCGTGTCGGCGACGCGCATCTCACACCGCCTGCAACAGGGCCTGGAAGCTCGTGTTCATCGAGTTGATCACCTGCGCGGTTGCCTGGAAGGCCCGCTGTGCCGATAGCATGTTGACCGTCTCCTCGTTGGTGTCGACGCCTTCGACGCTCGAGAGGCTGGCCGTCGTCGAGGACGAGAGCGCCTGCGCGTTCGTCGCCGCGTTCTGCGCCGTCTGCGCCTGGGAGCCGACCACCCCGACGAGCTGCTGGTAGAGGTCGTCCGGGCCGCCGGTCTGGCTGCCGAGCGCGGCCATCGCCTGGATCGTCGTCGGGTCGATCGACGCCCCGGTGACCGACCCCGCGGCGGTCGAGATCAGGCTCGGGTTCGCCAGCAAGGCCCCGCTCACAGCGATCGTCGCCGCCGAACCGGCGCCCGCGGTGTAGGTGGTCGAGGAGCCCTGGTTGACGAAGAGCGTCGGGTTCGCCGAGCCCGATGTCCCACCGGCGCTCGTCCCCGAGGCCTGGAGGGCGTTGAGCGTGGTGGCCAGCTTGTCGGCCACGCCGTCGAGCTGGCTCTGGTAGCCCGGCAGCGTCGTGTTCACGCCCTGGAGCAGCGCGCCGATCTGTCCGCCCGGGGCAAGGGCGACCCCCGCCGAGGTCTCGACGCCGAGGTTCGCGCCCGACGCCGAGCCGGTCGGCTGGAGCGCCGTCGCCGTCGCGTCCTGGACGAGGCTGATGCCGCCCGAGTACACCGTGACGGCGCCCGTCTGGCTCGTCGCCGTGCGGATGCCGATCATGCTCGCCAGCTGGTTGAGGTCGTTGCGGCGCTGGTCCATCAGCGTGTTGACGTCGAGGCCGCCGCCACCGCCGGCGACGATGCCGGCGTTCAGCTGGGCGACCTGGGTCAGCAGGCTGTTCACCTGGCCGATGAGGCCGCCCTGGCCCGACCCCGAGCCGGTGAGGTCGTTCTGGAGCTGGGTCGCGGTCGCGGTCATCGAGGACGACATCTGGTTCATCATCCCGGCGACGTTCGACGCGTCGCGGATCACGGTGTCGGCGCTCGCCGCGTTCGCCGGCGAGGTCGCGAGCGCCGACATGTCCGTCCAGAGCTGGCTCAGCTGGGACTGCAGGCCGTTCGAGCCCGGCTCGGGGAAGGCGGTCTGGGCCGAGGAGGTCACCGTCTGGGCCTCGTTCGCCGCACCGAGGTTCGCCTGGGCGATCATGTTGAGCTGCTCGTAGAGGGAGGAGGTCGTCGAGGTGACCGACCCGACGAGCACTCCCTGGCCGACGCCGTTTGCGCTCGCGGGCGCGAGCGGCTGGAGGTTGACGGTCTCGCGCGCGTAGCCGGGTGTGCTGACGTTGGCGAGGTCCTGCGCCGTCGTGTCGAGCAGCGCCTGCTGCGCGGCGATGCCCGACGAGGCGATGTCGAGGCCGAGGTCGCTCACAGGATCCCCCGGACGAAGCGCGGGAGCGACGGCGGGGTGCGACCGTAGGTCGGCACCGCCTCGGTGACGCCGTCGGAGAGCGCTTCGGAGACGAGCGCCATGCGCTCGCCGAGCAGGTTGGTGTTCTGCTCGCTCAGCCATTCGATCCGGGACTTCGCGACGAGCAACCGCCGGCGCAGCTCGGCGATGGTCGTCGCGTACGGCTCGGGCGCGGCCGCGACGACCTCGCCGATCGTCGGCTGGAAGGAGAGGCCGAGGACCGGCACGAGACCGCCGACGAGGGCGAGGCGCCGATCGCCGACGGCGCGGAGCTCGCCGAGCGCGTCCTCGAGCTCGGAGGTGGCGAGCGGCAGGTAGCGAGCGTCGTGCTGGGCGAGCAGCGCGTGCAACGAGGCGGTGCGGTGCTCGACGAGCGCGGCGACCTCGGCCTCGTCTCGGATCGCGACGATGGCCTCTTCGAGCGCGACGCGCTCGAGCTCGGCGAGCTCGGCGGTGTGGACGTCCAGTGACATGCCTCTCCTCTCCGGGCACGGTCGCTCGACTCAGCAGGTCGGCGCGGCGCCCTACGTGCTCAGCGGACGGCCCCCTCCTCGGGGTCGTCCATGTGCTGCATCTCGGCGACCTGTTGGCCGTAGCGGAGCAGCAGATTGCCGACAAGACGGACCGTCACGACCGCGAGGCCGAAGGCCACGGCGAAGCGCCACAGCGCGGTCTCGATCGTGACCGCGCCGCGTATCGCCTCCAGCAACGACGGCGCGTTGACGAGCGTCGCGAGCACGACCGCGATCAGCGGGCCGAGGCGCGTGACGTCGTTCGCGAACAGGGCGAGGCGCCGGTGCATGCTCAATCGCCTCCGCCGGCGCGCTCGGCGAGGCGGGCTGCCCACGTGAGGGGCGTCGCCTCCCGCCAGTCGAGGAGGGCGACGGGCGTCGCCGCACCGAGGAGGCAAGCCGGGCGGTCGGCGTCGTCGAGATCGTAGAGGGCGAGCGCGTCGATGCCGTGGGCGACGCGATCGATCTGGCTGAGCGCCGACGGCTCGAGACTTGCCGGCAGCGCCGCCCACGTGGCGTCGGGGTGCGTCACCGCGACCAGCAGCGCGGCAGTCGTTGCGTCGGAGGTGAGCTCGTAGGCGATCACCGTCGCCATCCCGGCGCTACGCCGCTCGGCGACCGCGGACGCGGCGCCGAGCGCCGAGCTCACCCGCTGGCCGCGCCGGGGGGCCCGCATGCGGGTGATGCCGGGAGCGGTCATGGTGACGATGCCGTCCTCGCGGATGCCCAACCGTTCGGCGAGAATCTGGGCGAGACGGGCAGACGAACCCTCGCCGCCGATCGCGAGGACGACGGCGTCCTCGTAGTCCGGCAGCGCGGGAGCGGCCGGGATGTGCCGGAGCGAGTCGAGGAGCGCCGCCTCGAGTGGCGCGACCCTCGCGTCCGGCTGGAACTGGGCGGGAAGGCCGAGACGACTGAGACGGATCCGGGCGAGCGTGTCGGTCTCGGCGTGCTTCACGCGCGCCACCGGGTCGTTGGCCACCGACACGCGCGAACGCTCGATCGGCGGCGACACTGGCGCGACCGCCTCGGAAGCGGCGGACGCGAACGACGCGTAGGTCGCGAGGCCCGCTCGTGCCCCCGCCGCCGACCGGTGCTCCAGCTCGTCGGCGAAGGGCTGCGACGTCAGCTCCAGGAAGATGCCGGCCTGTCGGAGCACCCGCTCGTACTCGGGAGCGAGCGGGAGGGAGGCCGGCCTCGGGCGAGGCGGGCGGCCGAAGGGGCGCGGTGCCACTGCGGGCCCGGCCGGGGCCGGCGGCTGCTCGGCGGCCGGTCGGGCCGCGGCGTCCGCGGTGACCGGGGCGCTGCTCAACAGGCGAGGGGTGAAGCGCCGGACCTCCTCCTCGTTGCCCGCGGCGAGGGTTGCCTCCGCCTCTTTCAAGACGAAGGAGAAGCTGTCGTCGAAGCGCTCGCCCCGGATCGACACGACGTCCGCGGTGGCCTCCACCGCACTGTCGAGACCGCTCGGCGCGAGCGCGGTGGCGAGCGCGAGGTTCGCGTTCGTCGCGATCGCAGGAGGCGCCGTCGGGGATGCGGACGCGGCGGGCCGACGGGCCGGCGCCGTGGCGGCCGGACCGACGGGGGCCGCCTCGCGGCGGGGCGCCTCCGGGAGCGTCTGGCGCCCGGCCTGGGCTCCGTCCCCGGGCGCCTCGACCTCGATCACGAATACCTCGCGCTCGAAAAAGCCGAGGACGCCACCGGAGCGCTCCCGTCCGGCGCGCACGATCGTCGCGTCCGGACCGAGCTCGGTCCGGATTCGCGCCCGCACTTCGGCGGGGTCGGTTCCCTCAAACCGTTGCAGTTTGGGCACGGCGGACCACTCCTATCGTTTCGATGACGACGTGGGACGCGATCTCGGCTGCGCCGAGGACGTCGAGACGGGGCAGACGGGCCCGGATCAGCCGGCGCAGCGCCGGACGGATGCGGCTCGAGCAGACGACGACGGGGCTCTTGCCGACCGCCTCCGCCTGGTTGGCGAGCGCGTCGAGCGAGGCGAGCAGGGGCTCGAGCTCGTCGGGGCCGGCGGTGAAGACCCGGCCGCGCTCGCCGACCTGCAGGCCCGCCGAGAGCAGCTGCTCGAGCGCTGGCTCGAGGGTGATGGCGGGCAGGACCCCCTCGACAGCGTGCATCGAGGCGATCGACGGTCCGAGCGCGATCCTCGCCGCCTCGAGCAGGCTGTCCTGGTCCTTGGTGGACGCCGCCTGGTCGGTGACGGCTTCCAGGATGCGGATGAGGTCCCGCACGGGGATGCCCTCGGCGAGCAGGCCCCGCAGCACGCCCTGGACCGCGCCGAGCGTCACGCCGGCGCCGGTCATCTCCTCCAGCACGGCGGGGTTCTCCCCCTTCGCCGCGTCGAGCAGGATCCGCACGTCCTGGCGGGAGAGCAGCTCGCCGGCGTGGTGGCGGACGACCTCGGAGAGGTGGGTGGTCACGACCGCCGAGCGATCGACGACGGTGGCGCCCGCCACCGCGGCGCGGTAGCGCATCTCGTTCGCGATCCACTTGGCCGGGCCGCCGAAGGCCGGGTCGCGCGTGTCCTCTCCGGGCACGTGCTCGATGCCGGGGCCGACGGCGAGCAGGCGGCCGCGCGGGGCGCTGCCTTCGGCGATCTGCACGCCGTGGACGCGGATCGCGTAGTGCGTGAGCGGCAGCCGGTCGTTGTCCCGGGCGTGGATCGGGGGGATGACGATCCCGAGCTCCTTCGCGACGTTGCGGCGCAGCGCCTTGACGCGCTCCAGCAGGTCGCCGCCGCGCCCGCGGTCGACGAGGTCGATCAGCTCCATGCCGAGCTCCAGCTCGAGCGGGACGACGCCGGTCTCGCGTGCCAGCTGGGCGGGCGTGTCGGCGGACGACGCCGCCGTCGGGTCGGCGGCCGGCTCGTCGCCCGAGGACGCCTCGTGGGGAAGGCGGGCCGAGAGCAGGAAGAGGCCGACGCCCACGATGAGGAAGGGGATCTTCGGCAGTCCCGGGACGAGCGCGAGGACCGCGATGATCGCCCCCGTGACGCGCACCACCCGGCGGTAGCGGGAGAGCTGGGCGATGACGTTCGTGCCGAGGTCGTCGTCGCCGGCGGCCCGGGTGACGACGATGCCGGTGGAGAGCGAGAGGAGGAGGGCGGGGATCTGCGAGACGAGGCCGTCGCCGATCGACAGGAGGCTGTAGGTGCTGACGGCCTGGGAGACGGGGTCGTGGTGCTGGAGGACGCCGACCGCGAGCCCGCCGATGAGGTTGACGGCGGTGATGACGATCGCAGCGATCGCGTCGCCACGGACGAACTTGGAGGCGCCGTCCATCGCGCCGTAGAAGTCGGCCTCGTCGGCGATCTCGCTCCGGCGCCGGCGCGCCTCGTCCTGGTTGATCAGGCCTGACGACAGGTCGGCGTCGACGGCCATCTGCTTGCCGGGCATGGCGTCGAGGGTGAAGCGCGCCGCCACCTCCGCGACGCGCCCGGCGCCGTTCGTGATGACGACGAACTGGATGATGATGAGGATCAAGAACACGACGAGGCCGACGAGCAGCGAGCCGCCGACGACGAAGTGCCCGAAGCTCTGGATGACCACGCCCGCGTAGCCGTGGAGCAGCACGAGCCGGGTGGCGCTGACGTTGAGCGCGAGGCGGAAGACGGTGGCGACGAGGATCAGCGTCGGAAAGACCGAGAAGTCAAGGGCACGGCGCATGTGCATCGCGGTCAGCAGCACGAGCACCGAGGCCGCGATGTTGACCGTGATCAACAGGTCGAGGATGAAGCTCGGCAGCGGGATCACGAGCATGATCACGACCGCCACGACGGCGAGGGGCACCGCCAGCGCCTGGACTGTCGCTATGCGCTGTGCGCCGGTCTTCCTCGCCGCTGTCGCTGCGTTGGCCACGCCGTGCCTCTCCACAGGTTCTGGACGGGGGTACCGTCCTCCTCCCCGGGTCGATCCGTGACCGCGCGCCGGCCCTCCTGGCCGAGTTCCCTAACGGCGCCGACGGGGAGGATCTTGAGCCCTTCGCCCGACGCGAGCCCGCCGGCGCCGTGCCCGGAGGTGCTCAGAAGGCGGCGTGGTGCACGTCGACCAGCGCGCGCGCCGCCGGGGTGAGTCGGTAGACGAAGGCGAGCAGCCGGGCGACCGTCTCGTACAGCTTCGGCGGGATCTCCTCGCCGACGGTGCAGGCCGCGTAGAGCGCCCGGGCGACCGGCGGGTTCTCGATGACCGGGATCCGGCGAGAGATGGCCTCGGTGCGGATCACGTACGCGATGTCGTCCTCGCCCTTGGCGACGACGCGCGGTGCCCCGTCCCGCTCGCGGTCGTAGGCGAGGGCGACGGCGAAGTGCGTCGGGTTGACGACGACCACCGAGGCGTTGGCGACGGCCGCCATCATCTGCATACGCGTCAGGCTGCGCCGACGCCGGCGGATCTCGCGGCGCACCTCGGGCGATCCCTCGGTCTCGCGGAACTCGCGGCGCACCTCGTCCTTGGTCATCTTCATCGACTCGTTGAAGCGCCGGCGCTGGAAGGCGTAGTCGCCGAGCGCGAGCAGCAGGGCGCACAGGCCGACGATGCGCACGAGGCCGAGGAGCGTCGACGCGGCGAGGGACAACGTCGTCGCGAGCGGCAAGGTGCCCGAGCCCATCAGGTCGGCGACGAGGTGACGCGTCGACGTGTAGCCGACCAGGACGAGGATGGTGAGACGAAGCAGCATCTTCGACAGGTCCCACACGCCGTTCGGGGACATGATCTTCTTGATCCCGCTCCACGGGTTGATCTTCTTCATGTCGAACCCGAGCGCGCCGGGGGTGAAGCGGATGCCGACCTGGCCGAGGTTGACCGCGAGCGCCGCGAGGGCGATCACCCCGACGATCGGCCCGGCAGCCTCGACCGCCGTCCACAGGCCCGCGCCGATCAGCGCGACCGAGCTGGCGGGATCGGGGGTCGCCATCGCGTTCGTCGCGGTGTTCATGAAGCCGATCACGAGGTGCGAGGCGCGCTGGCCGAGGGAGGGGAGCAGGGTGACGAGCGCGAGCACGGTGACCCACTGGCCGATCTCGGCCGACTTCGCGACGCGCCCTTCGCGGCGCGCCTCGCGCTTTCGCTTCGGGGTCGGCTTCTCGGTGCGCTGTCCCTTGTCGGACATGCTCAACCCCCGAAGAGCTGGCCGAGACCGCGCTGGACGAGGTTCGCCACGTCGTTCGGCAGGGCCACGATCGCCATGCCGAGCGTGAGAAAGACGAGCAGGATCTGGAAGGGGAAACCGAGGGAGAAGACGTTCGTCTGCGGCGCCGCCTTCGCGAGCAGGCCGAGCAGCATCTGCGCGACGATGAGCACGGCGACGAGGGGGGCGGCGACCTCGGTCGAGGCAGCGAAGAAGCCCACCAGGTCCTGGCCGAGCGCGCTCGGCAGCATGGCCACGTCGCGCGCCGGCAGCGTGGTGCCGATCACGCTGAAACTGTGGACGAAGCCCTCAGCCAGGATGCCGACGGCGCCGGTCGAGAAGAGCAGGACCGTGGCCATCCACTGGTAGAGCTGGCCGATGACCGGTAGCTGCTCGAGGCTCATCGGGTCGATCGCGGGCGGCAGGTTCAGCCCCGAGAAGTGGTCGATCAGCGCGCCCGCCGAGGAGATCGCGCTGACGTAGAGCTGGACGACGAAGCCGATCAGCGCCCCGACGCCGACCTGGAGCACGAGCGCGCCGACGAGTGCCGCCGTCGACAGCGGCATCGGGTCGTGGGAGAGCGGGCCGATGGCGGCGAACGCCAGGCCGCCGGCGATGGCGGTCTTGCCGACCATCGGGATCGCCTGGGTGGCAAAGGGAGGGCAGGCGACCATGAAGGCCGTCCCCCGTACGAGCGCGAGGAAGAACGCGATGACCGCGTCGGCCTGGAAGTGGACCGTCACGCGCCGGAGAGGTAGCCCGGGATCGCCCGGTACAGCTGGTCGGTGTAGTCGACGATCTCGGTGATCATCCAGTGGCCCGTGAGGGCGAGGATGGCCGCGACGGCGACGAGCTTCGGCAGGAACGTCAAGGTGAACTCCTGCACGCTCGTCACGGCCTGGAAGAGCGAGATGAACAGGCCGATCACGAGGGTCACGACGAGGACGGGTCCCGCCAGCTTCGCGACGAGGATGATCGCCTGGCCGACGATCTGGATGACGGTGTTCGTGGCCATCGCGCTAGTGGAAGCTCAAGAGCAGTGAGTGGACGACGAGCGCCCACCCGTCGACGAGGACGAACAGCAGGATCTTGAAGGGGAGCGACACGAGCGTGGGCGGCAGCATGAACATGCCCATCGACATGAGGACCGACGAGACGACGAGGTCGATCACCATGAAGGGGATGAACACGATGAAGCCGATCACGAAGGCGCTCTCGACCTCGGAGAGGACGAATGCCGGGATGACCGTCGTCATCGGGAGGTCGGCCGGCTTCAGCTTCGTCTCGTGAGACGTCGAGGTGAAGACCTGGAGCTCGTTGCTCCGGGTCTGCTTCAGCATCCAGGTCTTGATCGGCACCTCGCCGGCCGAGATCGCCGTGGTGGCGTTGATCTTGCCGTGCAGGTACGGCTGGACGGCGTCGTGGTTCACCTGGGAGATGACGGGCGCCATGATGAACAGCGACAAGAACAGCGCGATGCCGGCGATCACCTGGTTCGGCGGCACGTTCTGCAGCCCGAGGGCGTTGCGGGTCAGCCCGAGGACGATGAAGATACGGGTGAACCCGGTCATCAAGATGAGCAGCGACGGCGCGATCGAAAGCACCGTCAAAGCGATGATGATGACGATCGACGTCGAGGGGCTGTGCAGCCCGCTCAGGTTGACGGTGACGCTCGGGCTGCCCGAGGACACGAGCAGGTGGGTCATAGCCGTTCGCCCTTGGCGGCGTGACGGCACGCGTGCGGATGCATGGGGCGCTCCCGTGGAAGCGCCGCCGGGCGACTAGCGCCTGACGGTGCGCTCCTTGAGGGTGGTGAGGAAGGCATCCCATGCCGAAGGTGGTGCGATGGCCGCGAAGGCGGCCGAGGCCCCTGCCGTCCGTGGCAGGGGGAGGTTCTCGAGCAGCGAGGGGCGGGGCGACTGCGGGACCGGCGCGTCGGCGACGACCTCACCGAGCTCCGCCGGGTCGAGCTCGGTGATGAGGTTGATCGACTGCGGGGTGGTGGCCACCACCAGATAGCGGCCGCCGACACGCACGACGGCGATGCCGCTCGAGCGCGTGAGCGACCGGCGCGTCACGACGTCGACCCGCGGATCCGTGCGCCCGCCGGTGGCGCGCCGGGTGCCCGGCCGGCCGCGCGTCTGGGCGCGCCGGGCGAGGCGCGAAAGCACGAACATCAGCCCGAGGACGAGGCCGAGCGCGAGCAGCATCCGGCCGAACAGCAAGAAGGTGGTCATCTCAAACCAGTGCTCCCGGCACGATGTCGGTGATGCGCACGCCGTACTCGTCGTCGACCTCGACGACCTCCCCGCGTGCGATCACCACCTCTTCGTTGGCGACGATGTCGACCGGCGCTCCGACCTGGCGGTCGAGCTCGATCACCTGGCCGACGCGCAGCTCCAGCACCGCGCCGATCGGCAGCCTGGTCTGACCGATCTGGACGCTGATCCGCAAGGGCACGTCCCGCAGCCGGGACATCCGCCGGTCCCAGGCACCGTCGTCGGCCGGGACGATGGACTCGTCGCCGTCAACGACGCCGTTCTCCGTGGCGATGGTCACGCTTCTTGTACCTCCTCAACGATGGAGCATGCGACACGTGCCCCCGAGCGGCCCTGGCGGGCACGGGCGACGAGGACGCCCTCGGCGCGCAGATCGAGGGGACGATCGAGCGGGTGGTAGAGGCGGACGACGTCGCCGGGTCGGAGACTCGCCACCTCCGGCGGCATCAGCTCGATGGGGGGGATCTCGAGGTGAACCTCGAGCGGGGTCTGGAAGACCTGGCCGCGGACGCTGTCCGCGGTGTCGCCCTCGCCGCCGACGGGCCGCGCCGCGCGCATCGCCTCGACGACGTGGCGCACGAGGCTGAACGGCAGGCAAAGGACCGCCTCGACCGGCTCGTCCTCGCCGAGGATCAGCTCGAAGTGGACGAGCAGGCACATCTCGTTCGGCGTGGCGAGCTGCACGAACTGGAGGTTCGAGTCCTGGCCGACGATCACGGCGGTCGTCTCGCGCACGCGCGACAACGAGCGCGACAGTTCGTCGAGCATGCCCTGGATGACCGGGCCGATCACGCCGAGGTCGGTCTCGGTCGGCTCGGCGTGCCCCCGGTAGGCGGGCCGCGCGCCGCCGCCGAGCCGCAGCTCGAGAATGCGCATCGCGGTCTCGAGCGGCAGCGACATGGCGGCGGTGCCGGTGAAGGGCGCCAGCGTGAAGGTGACGAGGTACGGCGGGTCGCCGAGGTGCTCGGAGGCCTCCCGCCACATCATCTCGTCGATCCGGCCGTACACCAGCTGGCACTGCCGGCGCAGCAGGGTCGACAGGTCGACCGTGGCGTGGCGCCCGAAGGTGTCGAAGATGGCATGGAGGGCGCGCAAGAAGCTGCGGTCGATGCCCTCGGAGCGGCGGAAGTCGTGGGCGCGGACGACGCTCATCTGCTCACTCGCCCCTCGGTCGCTTGGTCATGATGACGATGTTCACCCGGCGGTTGGCGGCCTGGTTCGTGACGTTCGAGTTCGGCACGATCGGGTGGTACTGGCCGAAGCCGAGGGCGAGGAACTGCGACGGGGCGTCGCCGTCGACGGTGGTGAGCCGGGTGACGACGTTGTCGGCCCGTGCCGAGGAGAGGGCCCAGTTGTTGGCGTAGGGGCCTCCGACGATGGGCTGGTTGTCGGCGTAGCCGTCGACGTCGACGGGGTTCGAGTAGTGCTTCAGCACCGAGGAGGTGACGTCGACGGCGCGGTTGCCGGTCGGCGTGAGCTGGGCGACGTCGACGCCGTAGAAGAGCTTGCCCGACACGAATCCCTCGACGAGCCCCTGCGCCGTCATCTGCAGCGTCACGTCGTGGAGCAGGCCCGCGCGCGCGAGCGCAGCCTGGAGGGCGCGCTGCACGCTCGCGAGGGAGGCGACGGGCTTGGAGGAGGCGCTCGCCCTCGCCCTCGCCTTCGCCTTCGCCTTCGACGTCGCCGCGGGCGGCGATTTCGGGGTGGAGCTGCCTTGGGTCATGGACTTGGCGAGGCTGTGCTGGAACTCCGCGTACTTCACGTGGTTGAGGCTCGAGAGTGCGTAGAGCACGATGAACAGGACGAGCAGCAGGGTGATCATGTCGGCGTAGGTGAGCAGCCAGCGCTCCATGCCGGCACCCGCCTCGCCCTCCTCGGACTCCTCGTTGTGGGAGCGCGCCTGGAACAGGCGCATGCTCGACTTCATGCCGCGTCCTCCCGGGGGACGCGCGAGGCGATGCTCTCGTCGGCCTGCTGGCGCTCGCCCGGCGGCAGGAACGGCACCAGCCGGTCCCGCAGCTGCGGGCCGGACAGGCCCTCCTGCACGGCGAGGAGCCCCTCGATGACGAGCTCCTTGTAACGGACCTCCTCGTCGGAGAGGCGCTTCAGCTTGTTGGAGATCGGGAGCCAGATGACGTTCGCGCTGAGCACGCCCCACAGCGTCGCGGTGAAGGCGGCGGCGATCGCCGGGCCGAGCTTGCCCGGGGTGTTGAGGCTGCCGAGCACGTGGACGAGGCCGATGACGGTGCCGAGGATCCCGATCGTCGGGGCGAACCCCGCCATGTCCGAGAAGGCCTTGTAGCCGGTGCGGTGCCGACCGCGCATCCCGATGATCTCGGCGTCGAGCACCTGGCGGACGCGCTCGGGGTCAGAGGTCGTCGCGATCAGCTCGACGCCCGTGCGGATGAACGGGTCTTCCTGGGCTTCGGGGAGCTCGCGCTCGAGCACCTTCAGGCCGCCGGTCCGCGCGTCGCGGGCCAGGCTGATCAGGTGCTCCGCGAAGCTGGCCGCGTCGAGCTTGACCTTCGAGCGCATCGCGACCTTGAGCGCGCGGGGCAAGGTGCGCACGTCCCTGCGGATGGAGCCCGCCAGCGTCGCCCCGAACGTCCCGCCGAAGACGAGGATCAGCGAGCCGATGTTGATCAGGGACATCGGCTTGCCGTGGTCCATGATCATCGAGACCAGGATGGCGAAGAAGGCGAGGATGATGCCGCCGGGGGTCACGGTCAGTCGCCCTCGCCGAGGTGGACCACGCGAAGCTGGCGACCGGGCCCGGGCGGGCCGGAGGCGCCGACGCCGGCGGTCGCGCTGTGCTCCGCCTCGCCGGCCATCGAGAACGCGCGGGCGACGACCCGGGCCTTCGCCTCGACGACGCGGTCGATCAGGTCGTCCGCAACGTCGGTGACCATGAGGCGGGCGCCGCCGATGAAGTAGAGGTTGGTGTCGTTCGTGGCCTCGTTCCGCTCGACCCGCTCGATCCGGTCGACGTTGAGTGCCATCTTCCGTCCATCCAACCTCGTCACCACGATCACTGGACACGCTCCCTCGGCCATCGTCGACGCGGCGAGTACCACCTCTTCCCGGCGTGGCGCCGGAAGGCGTGGCCCAGCTTTGTCCGAGACCCTTCTGTGAGTACGGCCCGGGAACACGGATCTCCGGCCTCCTCGTGCGTGTCTAACGGCGGCGTGTCCGCCAACGTTGAGCGGTGCCGCGAGGCTGGTCCTCCCGGCTCGGGAGACCTGGCGGCGCGTGCGTCAGAGCTTTGGGAGGTGCCGGGCGACGCCGCGTCCGACCGGACGTCGACGCCGCCGGCACCTCGAGCGAACGGTGGCGCGCGGCGCCACCGTCTTTCGGGCTATGCGTTCGTGACGAGCGCCTGGAGCGCGGTCTGGGTCGTCGAGACGACCTTGGTGTCGGCCTGGTAGTCGGTCTGTGCCTCGATGAGGCTCGTCAGCTGGTTCGCCAGGTCGACGTTCGACTGCTCGAGCGCCCCGCCAAGGATCGTCCCGCGACCTGCCGTGCCGGGCGTGCCGATCTGGGGCTGGCCGGAGGCCGCCGTCGTCGAGTACTCGAGGTTGCCGGCGTCGAGCAGTCCGCCGGGGTTGGTGAAGCTCGCCAGCGCGATCGTGCCGAGGCTCTCGGACTGGCCGTTCGAGAACGTGCCGGTGATCTCGCCGGTCTGGCCGATCGAGTAGGACTCGAGGCTCCCCGAGGAGTAGCCGTCCTGGCCCGCGGCAATGGTCTGCACCGCCCCGTACTGGGTGACGGCGGTGTTGCTGCCGACGGCGGGGAAGTTGAACTTGATCGCCGCCTCCTTCCACTGCGCGCCGGCGGGCAGCGCGAGGCTCGAGATCGAGGTCTGGCCGGTCCCGACGGGGGTCGTGGCGCCGCCGTTCACGGCGTAGCTTGCCAGCTGGCCGCTGGCGTTGTAGTTGAGGACGACACCGCCGGCGCCGAAGAGGTTGCCGCCCGCCGAGTCGGTGGCCTGCATGTTCCACTGGTTCGCCGTGCCGGTCGGGGTGAAGGTGACGGTGATCGGCACGGTGTTGCCCTGCGCGTCGTAGAGCGTCGAGGTCGTGGTGATCGGCGAGGTCGAGCCCGTCGGGAGGTTGCCGGTGAGGGTGACGTTCGCCGTCTCGGCCGGCGGGATGGTGAGCCCGCTTGGGATGGTGAGCGGCCCGGTCGGCCCGGTCGTGGGTGCACCGGGCGCCCAGCCCTGGACCTCGCCCCCGGAGGCGGTCTCGAGGACGCCGTTCACGTCGAGCTGGAACGCGCCGTCGCGCGTGTAGTACTGCTGGCCACCCGAGGAGATGACGAAGAAGCCGTTCCCCTGGATGGCGGCGTTCGACGGCGATCCGGTCTGCACGATGGCGCCCTCGCTGAAGTCCGTCGTGACGGCCGAGAGCTGATCGCCCGAGCCGATCGAGGACGGGTTCGTGCTGGCGAGCCCCGGGATCGGGGCACTCGAGGGGGTGAGCTGCTCGGTGAGGACGTCGGAGAACTGGGCCGTCGTCTGCTTGTACCCGTCGGTGTTGGAGTTGGCCACGTTGTTGCCGATCGTGTCGATCATGGTCTGCATCGTCGTGATGCCGGAGTCGGCGGCGGCGAGTGAGCGGACGGTCATCTGGCGCTTCCCTTCGTTTCGGTGGTACCGCCGTCGCCAGCGGTCTGTTCGGTGCCTGGTGGTCGTTCTGGAGTGGGGCTCGGGGTCGGGGTCCGCAGTTCGTTGCTGCCCGGCGCCACGGTCTGCGGGACCGCCGGCGCGCACGGCGGCGTCACGACACCGAGGTCACCGACCCGAGCGAGATCGTGTCCTTGCCGACCGACAGGACGGGACCGTTGCTCGTGAGCGAAATGCCGGTGACGGTCCCCGACAGCGGGTTGCCCGAGGCGTCGCTGCCGCTCACGGTCCTGCCGAGCAGGTTCGCCGCGGTCGAGGTCTGATCGGCCTGGGCCACCTGCTGGAGCGTGTCGACCTGGGACAGCGCTGCGAGCTGGGTGAGGAAGTCGGCGCTGCTCGTCGGATTGAGCGGGTTCTGGTACTTCAGGTTGTCCACGAGCAGGTTGAGGAACTGGTTCGGCGCGAGCAGGCCGTTCGTCGACGAGGCGGCGCTCGAGCCGCCGCCTGCCGGCTGGCTCGCCGTCGGCGAGGGGTTGGCGACGCTGTCGATCGGAGTGATCATCTCGTCCTCCTCAAAGGATCACGTAGAGGTCCCCGGTACCGCCGGGGCGTGTCGTTGCCGGCCCGGTGAGCGGGCCGATGGTTGGGGTGTCCGTGGTGACGGCCGGCGAGGCCGACGGCCCGCTTGAGCCGGCGTCACGCGGCCGCCGCCCCGAACCCCCGCGGCCGCCGGAGGCGTCGTCGCGCTGAGCCAGGGTGACGACGACGTTCGCGCCACCGCCGGCGAGCTGCTGGCGGAGCTGGTCGAGGTTGGCGCTCAGCGCGTCGTGGCCGGCCGCGCTCCCGGCGCTCAGCGCCACTTGGACCTGGTCGCCCTGCACGCTCACGACCGCCTGGACGTGGCCGAGCTCGGGCGGGTGGAGGTTGGCGGTAAGCGAGTACGTCCCGTCGCCTGCGATCTGGGGGCGGGAGAGCGCGGCGACGAGGGTGCCGTTGCCGGCGAGGAAGCCCGACGCCACGCCGGTCGCCGGTTCGCGCGGCCCGGAGGAGGCGGCGGGCGACGACGGGCTCGAGGCGCCAGCCGTCGCGCCCGCGGCGGAGAGTGCGCCGCCCAGCGCGGCGTGGAGGTGGGCCGGCTGGCCGGCGCTCGTCGCGGGCATCACCAAGGCGAACGGTGCGGGCGCCGGCACGGTCGCGGCGCGCGGCGCCGTGCGATCCGCCCCGCCGGCGATCGGGGCGGCCGCGGGCGAGGCGCCGGGTGCGCGCCAGGCGCCGGCCGCCGTGGTCGTCGCGGCCGCGGTCGCCGGCCGGCGCAGCGTCGCGCCGGCCGGGGCCGTGGTCGCCATTGCGACGCTCGGCGCCAGGCTCGTCGCCGCGACGCTCGGCGCCAGGCTCGTCGCCGCGACGCTCGGCGCGGGGCTCGTCGCCGCGACGCTCGGCGCGGGGCTCGTCGCCGCGACGCTCGGTGCGAGGCTCGTCGCCGCGGCAGCCGACCCGGCGCTCCTCGAGGCGGTCGCGGCGATCGTGGCCGGCGGCGGAAGCTGCGCCTGGTGCGCCACCGTCGCCCCAACCGCCTGCGGGGCGCCGACTTCGGCGCCGGACGCTGCCGGGCCGGTCGCAACAGTCGGCAAGGCCGCCAGGTGCCCGTCCGGCCGGCTCGACACCGACGAGGCGGGGACGGGAGCCGGCGCAGCGGAGGGGGCCGCGGCCAGGGGAGCCGTCGTCGTGGCGGCTGCGGCGGGGTCGGTGCCAGCGCCGGCTGGGGTCCTCGGGGCCGCTTGGGCGGCGGCGGCATCTGGCGTGCGCGCGACCGGCGGGTCTCCCGCCTTCGTGGCGCCGCTGGTGCCGGCCCGGAGGACGAGCGGCCCTTCCGTGCCCTGACCCGCGCCGCGCGACGGCGCGGGGGGCGGAGCTGTGGCGCTCGGCGCGGCATGGTGGGCCAGCGTGGAGGTCGCCTCGGCGGTGGCACCGGCGAGGGCGGCCGCGCTGAGGTCGCCCGTCTGGGTCGCCCGGTCCCGGCGGTCGTGGCCGTGACCCGGCGCGCCGGCGTCGCGACCGGTCTGCCCGCTGTTGCCGGCACCACCCGCGGTCTCGGCGAAGACGGCGGCGAACGGCACCTGCGGGTCCGTGCCGACCTGGGCCACCGGCGCGGCGTCGCGGCTCGTCGCGGCCGACGAGGAGGAGGCGGCCGCCGCTCTTGCCACCGAGGCGCTCATGAGGGGCTCGTCCCGCTCATCCCGGCGAGGGAGAGAACCGTCGAGACGTCGTTCGGCGTCGTGCCGTCCTGGGGGATGCCGCCGGCCTGCTCGACCGCCCCCGCCCCGGCGCCGTAGGCGGCGACCGCGAGCCCCCAGGAGCCGAAGGCGGCGTGGTACTGGCCGAGCAGCTGCGCGGCACCGGGGATGGCCGAGGTCGGGTCGAACGGGTTGATCCCGTGCGCCGCCGCGGTCGACGGCATGAACTGGGCGATGCCCTGCGCGCCGGCGGAGGAGACGACCGAGGGCTGGAAGCGGGACTCGGTGTAGAGGACCGAGGCCAACAGGGACGGGGGCACGCCGGCCGCGGCCGCCGCCGAGTTGACCAGCGACGCGTACTGAGACGGGACCGGCACGGAGCCGATGCTCACCGTGGCGCCGGTGGGCGGGGCGCTCGCGTTCGTCGTCGCGAGCGCCGTCCCGTCGACTGCGGCGGTGGCCGGCCCCGCCGAGGTCGTCGCGGCCGTCGTGGGCGCGGACGAGGCGGCTGCCGGGGGCACGGCTATCCGGCGGATCTCGTAGGGCTCACCGGGGACCGCCTGGATCTGGACGTTCTGGCCTGTCTGCGGCGCCGCGATCATCTGGCCGTTGCCGATGTAGATCGCCACGTGCCCGGGCTCTCCGGTCGGGGCACCGTTCTGGCCGGGCTCGAAGAAGAGCAGGTCGCCGGGCTGGGCATCGGCCAGGCTCGCCACCGGCGTCCCCACCTGCGCCTGCTCCTCGGAGGTCCGGGGGATGGTGACGCCGAGGTCGCCGAACACGTGCTGGGTGAGGCCCGAGCAGTCGAAGCCCGTCTGGGGGCTCGTGCCGCCCCACACGTAGGGCACGCCGAGGTAGCGCTCGGCGTCGGCCACGATCGCCTGGCCGCCTCCCGCCGAGGTGTCCGCCGCCGAGGTGTACGCCGAGGACGCGCCCGCGGCGGTGGCGGCCGAGGCGCCCGGCCCGAGCGAGGAGAAGAGGGGCGACAACGAGCCGGCGCCCGTCGAACCCGCCGAGGAACCGGCGGAGGCCGTCGTCGTGGCCTGGCCCGACGAGCTGCCGGCGGCGGCGTCGAGCAGGACCGAGAAGGGATCGGTGGGGGCGCCCGTCGAGCCGCTCGCGCCCGGGCTCAGCGCCGTGGACGCGGTGGCGACCTCCGAGAACATCGACTCGATGGCCGACATGCCCGGCGGCATCGGGACGATCGAGTCAACCACCATTGTGCCGCTCCTGGAGGTCGAACGCGCTGCGGGCGTTGGCGTAGTCGTCGAGCGCCGCCGCGTCGGCGCGCTCGTTGGCGAGGCGCCACTCGTCCCGGCGGCGCTCGTCGAGGCGCTCGAGCACCCGGAGGCGGCGCTCCGCCTCGGCGAGGGCGTGCCGTGCGACCTCGTGCTGGCTCGTGGCAGCGGTGACCTTGCCGCCAGCGAGGGCGAGGGCGATCGCGGCGCGCTCGCCGAGCGCACGCCAGTCCGAGAAGGAGGTGGCGTCGGTCGGGGCGAGCAGGTCCGGCACCGCGTCGTAGTGGGTCTGCGCCGCCTCCTCAGCGGCGTAGGCGCGGGTGAGGTCCATCGTCGTCTCGGCGAAGGACTGCCGCTCGCGGGCGAGCTCCACGTGGCGGACGCGCAGCACCGCGGCGAGCGGGAAGTGGTAGCGCTTCACTGCTGAACCTCCGAGAGGGCGGGGGAGTGCGGCGCGAAGAGGCGGGCGAGCCGGTGGCGCGTCTCCTCCAGCGTCGAAAGGTCCGAGATGCGTTGGCGGCAGAAGTTGTCGATCGCCGGCTTCAGGCCGATCGCCCGGTCGACGACCGGGTTGGACCCCCTGGCGTAGGCGTCGATCTCGATCAGGTCCTTGGCGTCGCGCCAGGCCGCCAGCAGGCGCCGGATCTCGTACGCCGCCTCCAGGTCCTCGGCCTGGGCGACGGCGGGGGCGACCCGGGAGACGGAGCCGAGCACGTCGATCGCGGGGAAGTGCCCCGCCTCGGCGAGCGCGCGGGTGAGCTGGATGTGGCCGTCGAGGATCGAGCGGGCGGCGTCCGCGATCGGCTCGTTCATGTCGTCACCTTCGACGAGGACGGTGTACAGGCCCGTGATGGAGCCGCGCTCGGCGGTACCGGCACGCTCGAGGAGGCGGGGGAGGAGCCCGAACACGCTCGGTGGGTAGCCGCGCGTCGCCGGCGGCTCGCCGGCGGCGAGTCCGACCTCGCGCTGGGCCATCGCGAAGCGCGTCAGCGAGTCCATCATCAACAGCACGTCGGCGCCGCCGTCGCGGAACCACTCGGCGATGCGTGTCGCGAGGAAGGCGGCGTGGATGCGCACGAGCGCCGGCTCGTCCGACGTCGCCACGATCACCACGGCTCGACGAAGGCCCTCGGGCCCGAGGTCCCGGGCGATGAACTCGGCCACCTCCCGGCCGCGCTCGCCGACGAGGGCGACGACGGCGACGTCGGCCGAGCTGCCGCGGGTGATCATCGAGAGCAACGAGCTCTTGCCGACGCCGGACCCGGCGAAGATCCCGAGGCGCTGACCCTTGCCACAGGGCAGGAGGCCGTCGAGGACGCGCACGCCGAGCGCGAGCTGCTCGTCGACGAGGCCGCGTCGGAGCGGATGGGGAGGTACGCCGTCGATGCCGACCTCCTCCAGCCCGACGAGCGGCGGCCCGTCGTCGATCGGGCGCCCGAGGCCGTCGAGGACCCGCCCGAGCAGCTGGGGGCCGACCTTGACCGGTAGCGGGCGACCGAGCTCTTCGACGAGGGCCCCCGCCTTCAGGCCCGTGGTGTCGCCGAGCGCGAGGCAGGTGCTGCGGTCGTCACGGAGGGAGACGAGCTCGGCGAGGATCGGCTCCCCGTCGCGATGGAGCATGCAACCGTCGCCGATCGCCGCCGAGATACCGGCGACCTCGATCGACATGCCGACCATCCGGACCACGCGTCCGTAGCGGCGGGGCCGGCAGGCTGCGAGCGCCTGGGCACGCACGGCGGCGAGCAGCTCGGTCATCTCGACCCGCCCCCGTCCGTGCCGTCCAGCACGGCGCGCACGCGCTCGAGCGCCGAGTCGACCTGCGAGTCGACCAGGGTCGAGCCGACCTCGAGCACGCATCCGCCCCGGGCGATCGCGGGGTCCGGGCGGACGGTGAGGGCGCGGGCGCCGACGGCGTGCTCGCCGAGGGTGGCGGCGTCCTCGGGGTGCAGCCGGACGACCACCGGCCCTTCCGCCGGCGCGAGGTGCAGCGCCCTCGCGATGGCGTCGCGCCCGGGCGACGCCGCGACGGCGACCTCGCGCTGGAACAGCTCCTCCACGAGCTCGAGCACCAGCCCGGTGATGCGCCCCTCCAGGGTCGCGGCGAGGCGATCGAAGGCCTCCCGGGACTCGGCGGTCGCCGCCTCGAGCGCGGCCAGCGCCGCGGCGAGCTTGGTCGCGGCGAAGTCGCGCTCGGCCGCGAGCTCGGCTTGCGCCTCCTCGGTCGCCGCCCGGCGGCCCTCCTCGTAGCCACGGGCTGCGGACTCCGAGCGGGCGGTCTCGAACGGGTTGACGGCCGCGAGCAGCTCGGGGCGGACGGGAGAGATGCGGTGCCCGCCGTCGGCCTTCCGCAGGATCGGGTGCGCGCCGGCACCGGCCATGGTCATCACAGCATCTCGTCCGAGGCGCGGGCGAGGACCACCGTGCCCTCGGCTTCGAGGTCGCGCACGATCCGCACGATGTTCGCCTGGGCGGCGTCGACCATCGAGATGCGCACGGCCCCCATGACCTCCATCTCCTCGTCGAGCTCGGCGGCGGCGCGGTCGGAGAGGTTGCGACGGAGCTTGTCCATCACCTCGCCGTCGTCGCCCGAGCCCTTGATGGCGAGCGCAAGATCGTTCACGCTCACGCTGCGGAGCACGATCTGCAGCGTGCGGTCGTCGAGGGCGAGGACGTCTTCGAAGGTGAACATTCGGGCGCGTACGGCTTCGGCGAGCTCGCGGTCGCGCTCTTCGAGGTCGGCGAGCACCTGCTTCTCCGTCGAGCCGTCGGTGCGGTTGAGGATCTCGACGAGCGAGGGGATGCCGCCGGGCACCGACATGCCGGTCGAGATGAGACCGCGGAGCTTGCCGGCGAGCAGGCTCGCTGCCTGGCTGATGGCGTCCGGTGCGACCCGGTCCATCGTGGCGATCCGCTGGACGACCTCGGCGCGGAAGTCGCTCGGCAGCGCGTCCATCAGCGCGGCCGCGTCCCCGGCCGGCAGGTGCGCCAGGATCACGGCGATCGTCTGTGGGTGCTCGTCGATCAGGAACGGGACGACGTGGTTCGGGTCGGCCTGGGAGAGGAAGGCGAGCGGGCCGACGGCGACCTTGCCGTGGATCTGGGAGAGGACCTCCTCGGCGCGCTGGGCGCCGAGGGTGGCCGACAGGATCGAGCGGGCGCGGTCGAGGCCGCCCTGGCCGACGGCTCGCGAGGCGTTGACCCGGTCGACGAACTCCCGCACGACCGCCTCGACGACGTCGCGGTCGAGCGGGGGGAGGTTGGCGATCTCGGTCGTGAACACGACCGCCTCCTCGTCGGAGAGCGAGCGCAGGATCGAGGCGGAGCTCTCGGTGCCGAGCTGCGCGAGCACGACCGCGACCTTCTGCTGGCCGGTCAGCTGCTCGAGGCGGGGCGAGCTGTTGTTGTTGGTCTTCGTCCCGCGGATCGTGCCGTGCTGGCCGGGGCGCTCGAAGACGGAGTGGGGCGATGCGCCCGGCGCCAGGGCCTGCTCGGCCTCGGGAGCCTCGGTGGGGCTCACGACTGGGAGCTCCCCGAGCGCAGGGCGGCTCGCTCGTGGGACCACAACCGCATGAGCTGGGCCACCTCGTCGGTGTTGTTCTGGATGTAGTGGTCGACGTCGCTCGGCACGGGCGCGGTGGCGGGCATGAGCGAGCCCATCTCGGTCCCGATCGCGATGGCCGGCAGCTCACCGGTGTCCGGCTCCATCGACATCGACAGCGGGGCGAGCTCGGGCAGCGAGGAGATCGGCACCTCCTCAAAGCGCGGCCGCTGCTTCTTCGCGGAGCGGCGGGCGAAGAAGAAGAGCAGCAGGATCAAGATGACGAGACCGGCCGCGGGCGCGTAGCCCTTGAGCTTGGCCATCATCGCCACCTTCGGGGTAGCGGCGGCCGCCGGGGTCGCGGCGAACGGGAGGGCGCTCACCACGAGCGTGTCCCCGCCCTTCAAGTTGAGCCCCGCCGCCGCAGCGACCTCGCTCTTGATCTGGGCGAGCTGCTTGGCGTTCGGGGCCTTCGCGTTCACGAGGACGGCGACCGAGGTCTGCAGCACCTGCCCTGGCGCCTGGTCGACCGTCTGGGTCACCTGGCTGAGGGCGTTGCTCACCTGGGTCTGGGTGGAGGAGTAGGTCCCGTTCTGGTTCGTCGAGCTGGGCTGGCCGGAGCCGAGCGCGCCGGCGGCCTGTGCCCCCGAGCCGGTGAAGGTCTGCTTCGTCGTGGACTGGCTGGTCGGCGCCGAGATCGGCTTGCCGTTCTTGTTGGTCGCGATCCCGTTGGTCGTCGTGTGCACCTGGTTGAAGTTGAGGACCGCGTGCACCTGGACGGCGGCGTTGTTCGGGCCGAGCACCCGGGCGAGCATCGTGGTGATCGAGGTCGACAGCGCGTTGTCGTAGGCGGTGGTCTGCTGGGCGTTCTGGTTGGCGGAGGTGTCCACGCCCGGAGCTGAGAGGACGTCGCCGTTGTTGTCGACGACCGTCACGTCCTGGGGGTTCAGGCTCGGCACCGACGAGGCCGTGAGGTGCACGATCGCCTGGACCTGCTCGCTCGTGAGCGTCGTGCCCGACGCCAGGTCGACGAGGACCGACGCCGAGGGCGACTGGGTGTTGCCGACGGCGAAGCTCGTCGTGTCGGGCAGGACGAGGGAGACCTTGGCGCTCTGCACGCCCTGGATCGACTCGATCGTCTGGACGAGCTGGCCTTCGAGCGCCTGCTGGTAGTCGACGTTCTGCACGAACTGCGAGGAGGTGATTCCGGTGGAGGAGAGGGTCTGGAACGTGATCGTCCCGTTCGAGGGAAGCCCCGACTCGGCGAGGTTGATCCGCTCCTGGTTGACGTCGTTCATCGGGACGAGGATCGTCGTCCCGCCGTCCGCCAGCTGGTAGGGGACATGGTCCGTGGTGAGCTTCTGGGTGATGGTGCCGGCGTCTTGGGCCTGGAGATTGGCGAAGAGCGTGGTGTAGGTCGGCGTCGACGAGCGGGTGAGGAAGATGAAGCTGCCGATGACGACGCCGACGATCGCGACGACCGTGACGGCCTTTTGGCCCGGGGTGAACTCGCCGACGAAGCGGCGCGACCGCTCCCAGGCACCGTTCAGCTTCCGCGCGTCGAAGGGGAGGACTGCCATCTCATTCCTCTCAGGTGGTCATCGACATGATCGAGTTGAAGGCGGCGACCGCCTTGTCCCTGGTCGCCGTCACGAGGTCGAGCGCCAGGCTCGCCTCGGTCGACGCGACCGTGACGTCGGCGATGTTCGCCTGGCCGGTCGCGCCCTGGATCGAGAGGGTCTGCGCGTTCTGCGTGACGCCCTGCAGCTGATCGATGGCGTTGCCGAGCAGGTTGGAGAAGCCGCTGCTGCTGCCCGCCGCCCCCGCGCTCGACGCGGCCGCCGACGGCACGGCGGCCGACGGAGACGCTGAGGTGATGGCTGAGATTGCCGGGATCGCGGGGATCATTTCAGTCCTTGATGGCGAGGATCGCCTTGTAGGCGGTGTCGGCGTTCTGGAGGACGGATGCGTTCGCCCCGTAGGAGGTCTGCGCCTCGACGAGCGAGACCATCTCGTGACTGAGCGAGACGTCCGGGTACGTCACCATCCCCTTCGCGTTGGCCGCTGGGTTCTGGGGATCGGAGACGGTCACGCCCTTCGCGCTGCCGAGCGCGATCGCCTTCACCTGCACGCCGAGCCCGGCGCCCGACTGGCCCGGGATGAAGGACTGGGTCTGGGGGACGGCGACGACCTCTTGGTCGCGGTAGACGGGCTTGCCTGGCGTGACGGCGTCCTCGGCGTTGGCCACGTTGCCGCCGATCGTGTCGAGCCACGTGGCGTCGACGCCAAGCGCAGAGCCGGCCACGTCGATCGTGGGGAACATCGACATTCGGCAGCCCTCCTTCCTCTCGTTCGTTCCGGTGTCGTGCAGGACGCGCGCAGCTAGCCCTGGATGGCCGTCTGCAAGCTGGTGAACTCGCTCGTCAGTGCGTTCGACACGGCCTGGTTCTCGAGGCCCGTCTGGCTCATGAGGGACATCTCGGCCGGAAGGCTGACGTTGTTGCCGTTCGTGCCGGATTGCAGACCCTCGGGAACGATGGCCGCATTTGCCGTCCCGCCGCCCTGCAACGCCTGCGACAGCGAGTTCTCGAAGGTCACGACCGAGGCCTGGAAGCCCGGCGTGTCCTGGTTCGCGATGTTGTTGGCGAGGACCTGCTGGCGCTGCTGGATCGAGTCGAGCGCGAAGTTCAAGATGTTGATCGCCTGGACCGCGTCGGCCATTGCCTACCCCTGTGTGCTACTCGTCGGTCGGGGCCGTCCGTGGCCAGCAGCGGGGCGATCCATGCTCCGCGTCGCGGTCCCCTAACGACAGCGATCGCCATGACTTTGAGCGCGATCAGCGCGTCACCCCCCACCCACCGCGGCGATCACCGGGCTACCGTGCCTGGCGGCGCGCTGCCGCAGCCGGTGGCGCCGAGCGGAAGGGGAGTGCCCGAGCGATGGCGAACGCCCACGAGACGCTGGAAGAGCTGCGTGCACCGGCGCGCGACCTCCGGGAGCTGATCCCCGACGTGATCGGGGGCTACGCCGCGATGGGACGCGCCGCGATGGCCGAGGGCGTGCTCTCGGTGAGCATGAAGGAGCTGATCGCGCTCGCCGTCGCGGCGACGAGGGAGTGTGACGGCTGCATCGCCGCCCACGCTCGCAGCGCGGCGCGCGCCGGCGTCACGAGGGCCGAGCTCGCCGAGGCGATGGGTGTCGTCGTGATGCTGAACGGCGGACCCGGGACCGTCTGGGGACCGAGGGTGCTGGCGGCCTTCGAGGAGTACGCGGCCGAGGCGTGAGGCCGCCTCGGCGACCGTGCGGGCTCAGGGCCCGGGCGGCCCCGGGCGGTCGAGCTCGACGAGCAGCTCGCGGTTGCGCTGCATGTTCGCCTCCAGCTCCGCGAGGAAGCCGGCGATCCGCTCGAGCTGGCGGCTGACGCGGGCGTGCAGGGCCTCGCGCTCCGCGAGGCCCGCCTCGAGGATCCGGCGACGCTCCTCGTCGTCGGGGTTCCGCCGCCATGCGGCCCGCAGCGCGAGGAGACGGTCCTCGCTGCCGAGCACGTTTCGGATCTCCTCGAGGTTCAGCCCCATCAGCTCTTGCAGCTCGCGGATGCGCAGCACGCGTGCGAGCTCCTCCTCGCCGTAGCGGCGGGTCCCGCCGGGGCTGTGCGCCGCCGGGCAGAGCAGGCCAATCTCCTCGTAGTAGCGCAGCGTGCGCTCGGAGACCCCGGTGCGAAGGGCCGCCTCGCCGATCCGGATGAGCGTCCTCGCCGCCGGGTCATCGGGCGCGACGGACGGCGAGGTGGTGCTCGGCGCGCGGGCGCTCATCGCGTCCGGCCCCCGGGCGCGGCAGCGGAGTCGGCCGCCACGGCGGGCCCGCTCGCGTCGGCGGCGAGGTCGTCGCCGGCGGGCTCGGGCGCCGCCCCGTGCCCGACGCCACCGGGCTCCGTCGCGCCGTGGACATACTTCCCGCCACGAAGCCACGAGGCTGCCGCGGCGACCAGACAGGCGACGACGGCGAAGGTGAACGCCTCGCCGAGCCCGGACTCGAACGGAGCAGCGATGAGACGCGGGAAGAACGCCCGGCTCGTGAGGAAGGTGACCCGGTCGGCCGGAAGGTGGGTGAGGGAGGCGCCGAGGAGCGTGCGGATCGGGTTGTAGCCGAGGAACGCCGCGAACAGGCTCGCCACGGGGGGAAGCGCCGCCGCCCGGTGCGCCGCGGCGCTCGAGACGCCCTGGGCCACGAGCCCGCGGTAGAGGGCGTGGGGAAGGGTGCGCGCGAGCCCGAGGATGATGAGGGTAAAGAACACGCCGATCGAGAGCACCTGGGCGGAGTTCTGGAACGTGTTCAGCATGCCGGCACCCGCGCCGCGCTGCTCGGGCGGCAGGCTGTTCATGATGCCGGCGAGGTTCGGCGAGGAGAAGATCCCCATCGCGAGGCCCATCAGCAGGAGCAGGAGGGCGAAGTAGACGTAGGAGAAGTCCACCGGCAGCACCTCGAGCAGCCCGAAGCTCAGCGCGGCGAGCACCATGCCGCCCGTCGCGAACGGCCGCGCACCGAAGCGGTCGGAGAAGAACCCGGCGAGCGGCCCGGCAATCAGGAAACCGACCGTCAACGGGAGCATGTAGATGCCGGCCCACAACGGCGTCACGGCGAAGCTGTAGCCGTGCTGGGGGAGCCAGACGCCCTGCAGCCAGATGATGAGGATGAACATCAGACCACCGCGCCCGATCGACGCGAGGAGGGTCGCGAGGTTGCCCGCGGAGAAGGCCCTGATGCGGAAGAGGGCCATGTTGAACATCGGGCGCTGCACCCGCCGCTCGATGACGACGAACGCGCCGAGCAGGACGACACCGCCGATGAGCCCGGCCAGCACCTTGGGGCTGGTCCAACCCATCGTGTGGCCGCCGTACGGCTCGATCCCGTAGGTGATCCCGACCAGCAGCGCGACGAGCCCGAGCGCGAACGTGCAGTTGCCCCACCAGTCGATCGTCGTGACGTGGCGCTGCCCCTGCTCGCGCAGCTTCAAGCGGGCCCAGACGGTGCCGAAGATGCCGAACGGTACCGAGACGAGGAACACGAGATGCCATTCGACGGGCGCGAGCAGCCCGCCGAGGACGAGTCCGATGAACGCCCCGGCGATCGCAGCGACGCTGTTGATCCCGAGCGCGAGGCCACGCTGGTTCTGCGGGAACGCGTCGGTCAGGATCGGCGCGGAGTTCGCGAAGAGGAACGCCCCGCCGATACCCTGGCCCACGCGCATCAGGATGAGCCAGAGCGCCCCGGCGCTGCCGTCCAGCCAGGTGACCGACAGCAGGACCGAGAAGACCGAGAAGACGGCGAACCCAAGGGTGAACATCTTCACTCGCCCGTACATGTCGCCGATGCGCCCGAAGCTGACGAGCAGGACCGCCGTGCAGACCATGAAGCCCATCAGCATCCAGAGCAGATAGCTGGTGTTCCCGGGCGCGAGCGGGTTGAGCTTGATGCCCCGGAAGATGTCCGGCAACGCGATGAGGATGATCGAGGAGTTGACCGTCACCATCAAGATGCCGAGCGTCGTGTTCGAGAGCGCGATCCACTTGTAGCGATCCGGGTGCGCCGGGGTTCGGGCGGGTCGGCCCTTCCCGGGTCGTGGTGCCCCCTCCGCCGACTCCGTCTGGATCTGTGCCACGTCGCTCTCGAGTCCTCCTGCCGACTTCCCCGATCGCCGCTCGGGCGACCAGCGCTCGTGCGCTGACCGCGTTGGCCCGGGGCGCTCGCCGGCGCCTGGAGGGAATCGCGGCGGTCACGGCGCCCAGCCACGCCGGCGCTTCGGGGTAGGGATGGACGACGGCCCCGAGACTATCTGACGTGAACGTCAACGTCGTGCGTCTGACGGGCGATCGCGTTGTGAGAAACCCATCTCTGGCGGTGATAGCCCAGCTCGGGTCGGTGGGAACCTAAAGCTCAGGTAGAGGTCGAGGGTCGGGCGCCCCCGGGACGGCGCGCACACCGAAGGCGACCAATCAGAGGGTACGCACGAGATCGCCGAAGGGACCGGCGCCGTGGACGATCACCGCGGTGCCACCGAGGTACGCATCGCCCCGCGACGTCATGACCGATCGACGCCCGCGGGCCACCATGCCGGGGTGGCCTCAGCCGGCCGACGGTAGAACCAGAGGTTGGCCTTGCTCGAGGCTTCGCCCCGAAACGCCTCGAGGACGGCCCGTTCGACACCACCGCCGAGGTCCGCTCGACCGAGGTGTGAGTTCTGGAAGTCATCCCCGCATATGATCCCGCCAGGAGCGAGGTACGGGAGCGCGGCATCGATGAGCGAACGGGTCGCTGCGAAGGTGTGTCCCGCATCGAGGTGGATGAAGGCCAGCCGATGCCCGGCGGTGAACTCCTCAAGGAACTCGCCGCCGTCCTGACGGTGCACCACGACGTGCGGATAGGGCGCCACGTTGCGCTGAAAGGTCCCGAACACATCGCGCTCGGCCAACGCGGTGACCGTGGCGTGACCGGTCCCCTCGTCGAGATTGCCGCGCCACCAGTCGACCGCGTGCAAGTGGTGATCGCTGCCCGCGAGCGCCTTGGCGAGCTCGACCGTCGACCTTCCCTCCCAGCACCCGATCTCGACGTACTCGCCGTCGACTCCCGCCGCGACCACGTCCCGAAGGAGGCCGACGAGGTCGGACAGCTGGGTCGCGTCATACCACTGATCTTCGAACGAGGGTGGCGCGTCGACCTCATGGCGACGAGGGAGCCCGGTGACCGTCGCCACGTTCCCGGCGCGACCGGTCCTCGCGAACCGCTGCTCGAGATGGGGGGGGAAGGGGTCGTCGGCGACCTGCAGCTGGATGCCATGGACAGTCCGGCCGCTGGCGATCAGCTCGCCGACGACGCTGTGCACCTGCGGCGTGTCGTACTCGGCGTGCGAGAAGGACTCGAGCTTCTCGTGTATCCGTGACTCACCGCCGAAGTAGCTGAGGTGCCAACCGGCCTTCGCCACCGTCGGCAGGTTCGAGGGCGTGTGCACCCCGAGCATCCTGAGCGCCTCGATCGAGATCGGCAGATCCCTGCCGCGAAGGGCCTTTGGATGCCTCCAGGTCTGCGGCGATCGCCAGTCGAGGGAGTAGTAGTACATCGCCATGTCCAGGCTGACCGGCCCGAGCATCGTCGCCTCGACGATCGCGCCGACGGCGTCGCGCCGCACGATCTCATCCACGTCGCAGCATAGGACCAGGTCTTCGGGCTTCACGCAGGCGAGCGCCTGCATGGCAGCGTCACGCTGGAGCTTCTCCCTGAGCCAGGCGTCACCGTGTTCGGGGAGCCGGGCGACGACCCAGTGGAGCTTGTCCTCATGACGCGCGAAACGCTCGCGATGCTCGTGGAACCAGAGTGGCTTCAGGTCGCCGCGGAAGGTGCGATCCGCCTCGACAACCACGACATGGTCGACGATGCCCTCGAGCTCCTCGAGCCTCGCCTCGAGAAGGTCCAGCTCGTTGAAGAACAACACGCAGTCCCAGATTGTCGGCCGATCGATCGCTGCGCCGCGCGGCAGCCGACTGCTGGCGGTCCTCGGCCGGTCGACGCCGCTCGGCACCCCGGCCGGAGGGAACGCTCCGCGAACGCGCGCACCTGCCGGCGACACGACTGCGGTGGATTCGGCTTCAGCCGCTCTCACCCGGCCGACGAGCACGAGGCGCGCCGCCGTCAGCTGCGGGACCAGCTGGGCGTCGATACCGCTTATCCCGGTGCGCCCGAACGAGACGCTCAGCGTGTCAGACCCTTCGGACAGCGTCACCATAGGGAGCGCCGCGTCGCGCACAAACTCGATCGCCTCGACGACGAGCCCCGCGCCGCCGAGCAGCTCGGCGGCCGTCGCCGCGGTGAAGAAGCGGAGGTGCGAGCGGTCGAGGATGCCTGCTTCGCGGTAATCGAAGCGCCCGTTCAGCAGGTTTGCCACCACGCCCAGGTTCGCCAGGTTCGCCAGGCTCACGACGAGCACCCCGCCAGGGCTGAGCCTCGCCACCAGACGTTCGACGACGATCCACGGATCGTGCAGCCGATTGAGCACGTCAGGCGCCACGATGGCATCGAAGGTACCCGTGAGCTGGTCGAGCACGTCCCCCTCGAGGTCACCGACGAGCACGTCGTCGAGTACCCGACTCGCGTGCGCGGCCACCGAGGACGCCCGTTCGATGCCGATGACCTCGCAAGGCTGGCGGTTGCGGATCGATGCACCGAGACGCCCAGCTGCACAGCCGATGTCGAGCACCCGGCGGGCCCCCCAGGGCACGTTGACCGCGATCTCCGGGTAGTCGTGGCCCCAGCCGCGAGGAGGCGGCTCGAGCGGCGCGCTGGCGGCGTTCTCGAGAATGTGACGCGCGCGATCGTCGAAGAAGGTGCCCCACGCCTGTAACGCGGCTTCGACCCTGGCGGGCGCGGAACGCGAGATGTCGGTTGCCTTCGCGATGAGGGGGCACATGGACTCGAAGCCGCGAGCACGGAGGCGGGCGGACCACTTCGTCGCGGACTCGAGTCCTAGCCGCGGCGCGACCTGCACCGCTGCGGCGAGAGGTTCGAGGCTGATCGGGTGTGCACGCCACAACCGCTCGAGTGCCGCATCAACCGAGTCCTCGCCTTCTTGGAGCGCCGCGGCGACCTGGTCGCTCAGCTCCTCGAGACTTGAGGCTCTCGAGAGACCGCCGCGGTGCTGCTCGTCGGCGATCTGGCGTGGCTCCTCGGTGCTGACGTGCGACATCAGGTCTCGTCCCTTCTCCGGCTCCGGAGCAGCTCGTCGTCGCGCTGCCCGCTCGACACTGACGAGATGCCAGCAGTCTGACGGCCGGCGACTTCTCGAGCTTGAGACGCCGAATAGCGGACGGTCGTCGGAGTCCTGCGGCCGCGCACCGCCGATGGCGAGCAAGGGCGCGCTCGGATCGACCCACGGTGCCCCGACGGGCTCACGCGCGTATCGGCCAGGGCAGGGTGCCCGCGGCGGGGGAGCGCGCCCATGTACCCGTGGCCGGCGCCCCTGGCGAAGGCGCTCCCGTCGATCTCCGCGTCACGAGGACCGCCATCCCTGCGACGCAGTTCTGCAGCTCGGCTCGTGGCGCATCGACTCGTCGACGTTGGGCGCCGCTTGCGACGGACGGGGGCTTGCTCCTCGGCGAGGGCGGAAGGCGGCGGCGCCATGCGCGCCAAGGCTCCTGTCGCCGTGCTCGAGATGCCTGCGGCGGGAGGCCCGACGAGAGTCAGGGAACGAGGGAGAGGTCTGGCGACATGGCCGGGAGGAGCTCGCCCTCTCGTAGCGACACGACGTGGCGGCCCGCAGCCCGACGCTGGCCGACCTGCCAGGCGAGATCGTCGCCGAGCGGTTCCGCGGAGTAGTAGACGAGGATGTCGCCGGATATCCCCGCCGCGAGCTGCTCGGACTCGGGGGAGCGGGGCAGGAGCAGGATCACCTCATACGCCGAGTCGCGCAGGCCGGCGGCGACCGACTGGAGGGTGCGGACGAGCTCGCCGAAGCGACCGGCGGAATGGACGATCACCGTGGTGTCGTAAAGGTAGGTCTCGCCCCGCGAGGCCGAGCCGGTGATCAGCTGGCGGCGGGCCTCGGCGATCGGACCCTCGACGACCGGGTACTTCTCGTAGATCGAACGTAGGCACCGGTCAAAGCGCGCCACGTCACGGGTCGTCATGTTCTGGCGCCCGCCCCGCACCCGGTACTCGCAGGTGACGAGGGGAAGGTGGTGGAAGTCGATCAGGCGGGACAGTCGGATCCACAGGTCCCAGTCCTCGAGGACCTCGAGCGACTCGTCGAACCCGCCCGCCTCGTGCAGGGCGTTCTTCGGCAGCATGAGACAGATGGTCGGGATGAAGTTCGTGACCTGGAGCAGCATCGGGTCGAACGCCGGGGGACAGGGCAGGACGCTGCGCCCGAGGACGGTGCCCTGCTCGTCCTCGATCGCCTGGGCGCCGAGAGAGTAGACGGCGATGGGCTGGTCCGACGCCCGGTACGCCTCCCAGAGCTTTTGCAGGTGGTGGGGGTGGAACAGGTCGTCGTCGCCGAGGATGCAGATGGCCTCGCCCCGAGCCGCCCGAAGCCCGCTGTTCTGTGCCGCTGCCGCGCCCAGGTTGTGGTCGTGGGTGATGAGGCGGACCTCGAAGTGCTGCCGTGCGATGTCGATGACCCGGGTGGGGTCGCTCCCGGCGTCGTTGACGACGACGACCTCGAAGGAGCGGAAGGTCTGGTTGGCGATCGAGGCCAGCGCCCGCCTGAGGAAATGCGGGCGGTTGCAGGTCGGGATGACAATCGTCACGTCGGGGAGGCCGTCCTCGCGCACGCGGGCGGGGGGAGCCGCCCGGTCGGCGACCGGCACCACCGCCGGCGCCGGCGCGACCTGGGAGGGGACCTGCACGGCGTCGGCCGCCCATTTCTCCTCGTAGCGGGCCTGGTTGGCGCATTGCAGCGCGTACCAGTCGAGCTCGTTGGCGTCGAAGGTGGCGTGGCCGGCGTGGTGGACGAAGGAGGCGTTGGAGACGAGCAGCTTCCAGCCGAGACTCGTCAGCTTCCGGCACAGGTCGTCGTCGTCGAAGCCGCCGACGGCGTAGCGCTCGTCGAAGCCCTCGACCTCTTGGAACGCGGAGTGGCGCACCGCGAGGCAGAAGCCGACGAGCCGGTCCACCTCGACCGTCTGGCCCTGGAACCACGACGCCCAGCAGGCGGCGAAGCGGGCGAACTCCGGGTGCAGGGGCGACATGTAGGGCACGGGCTGGACGAGCTGCAGCCCCGAGACCATGTTCGAGCGAGGGCCGGTCGCCCCGACCTCGCCCGAGTTGAAGGGCGCGAGCAGCGTGTCGAGCCACGGCCCGGCGAGGATCGTGTCGTTGTTCAAGAAGACGATTACCTCGCGCGTCGCGACGGCGGCACCGTCGTTGCAGCCGCCGGCGAAGCCGCGGTTCTCTGCGTTCGTCACGACCCGCACCCACGGGAAGGCGCGGAGCTGGCGCGGCGTCTCGTCGGTCGAGCCGTTGTCGACGACGATGACCTCGTCGTCCTCGCGAAGCGTCGTCCGCAGCGTCCGCAGGCAGGACTCGGTGTGCTCCCAGGCATTCCAGGCGAGGATGACGATCGAGGCTGCTGGCCGCCCACTGGTCGAACGCATGGCTAGATAACGGCACCGGCACCGGCCGAGTTGAGGGTGGCGACCGACACGTGGCGACGAGCCGTTCCGAGGGGGCGGCCCTGACCGTCGGGTCTCAGTCGGGTCTCAGTAGTGTGCCAGCTGTGCCTCCGCCGAGCCCCGCTGCCCGTCGCTGCTTCCCGCCCTCTGGCGTGCTCGCCGCTGTCGCGCTCGCCGCCGGCCTCGCCCTCGCGCCCGGCGCGGCCGGAGCGGGCGCCGCGCAGCAGCGGGTGCAGGTTCACCAGACGAAGGTGCCGACGGGCTACAGCGCGACGAGCCTGGTCTGCACCTCGGCGAGGGCGTGCCTCGTCACGCTCACGACGGCCAATCTACGTGTCGCCGTCGGCATCTCGACCGACGGCGGCACGAGGTGGCGGATCGTGCGGCTGCCGGCGAGCCTCCTCGGGCTGTCCAGCCTCTCGTGTGCTGACCCGCTGCATTGCGTGGCGGCCGGGACGACGGCGACGCCGGGGACGATCCGCCAGTCGCCCGTCTTCGTCACGACCGCCGACGGGGGCGCCACCTGGCTCGTCCATCCGATTCCCGCGGCGTTCGGCATCACCGGCCTGTACTCGATCGCCTGCACCAGCGCCTCCTCCTGCCTCGCGGTCACGATCGACCTGCGCCAGCTCACCCACCTGCTCGTCAGCACGGACGGGGGAGCGATCTGGACGAAGCGCCCCGCGCCGCTCAAGGACCTTCGGGGCGTCGCCTGTCGCCGCGGCGGGCGGTGCGTCCTCTACGCCGGTGGTTACGCCGACACCGGCCCTGAGTCTGAGAAGGTCGTCTCCTCCGGTGACGGCGGCGCACACTGGGGCGCCGTCGCCACGTTCAAGGGCGTCGAGACGATCCAGGCCGCCGCCTGCCCCTCCGTACGCGCGTGCGTGCTCGTCGGCGGCACGATCAGCCAGGCCGAGCCCAACGCCGGCAACGGCGTCGTGCTGCGCACGACCGACGGCGGGTCCACGTGGTCCCGCGGAACCGTGCCATCGAACATGGCGACACTGAGCGACGTGTCCTGTGGCGACGCCTCGCACTGCGTGCTCGTCGGCTACACCCACGCGGGACCGCCGGTCGTGACGCGCCTCCTCGCGTCTGCGGACGCTGGCGCGCGCTGGTCGGCGCTGCCGGCACAGGTGTCCGGCGGTGTCTCGGGGCTCGCATGCTCGAGCGCCCGATCCTGCGTCGCCGTCGGGTCGTAGGGGGCCGGGCCGGACGGCCGGGCCGGCTTGGTTGAAATCTTACATAACGACCCTTATCGGCGACTTGGGCACCTGCGGCCCGGTCTGGATCTGTTCCGAAGACGCTCACAGCCCAGCTGGAGCAGGCCGAGGTCGAGAGCGATGCCCAGGCGCTCGAGGACAGGTTCGTCCGGGTGGCCGCCTCCGACGGCGCGCGTAAGGGCATCGACTACGCGTCCTGGCGGGAGGCCGGCGTGCCGGCTGGGGTCCTGCGGCGCGCGGGGATCACGAGACGGCGGGAGGCGTAGCCGCCGCTTTCCATCGGGGGTCTGAACCGCCAACGCCTGCGCGAGTGCGGCCCGGTGAGCTCACTACCGGAGCTCCTCCGCTGCGCAGACGCGTTCGGACAGTTGGCTCGTAAGTGTCCGCATGGGAGCGCTTACGGACACTACGTCAGCTCCTGGTGTGGCTCAGAAGACCACGGTGACGTTGCGCTTGGTGGCCTCAGCGAGCACCGCGGCGAGCCCGGGTCCGTCGTAGAGCGCTACGGGCGGACCGGCGGCGTCGACGTGGGCCCGCCGCCGAAGCTGATTCCGTCGTGCCCGGCCCCTCGCCACGAAGAGCATGAACGCGAGCTGACCGGGCGAGCGCCGGCTATCCCACACGAGCCCAGCGGGGCCATCCTGCTCCCAGGCGAGTTGGCCCCAGAGCCGGGTGGTCACGTACGCCGAGGGTGGCGTGTCTACAACTTCATCCCGACGGTAGCCGAGCTGGGCAAGGGCTGAGTCGGTCAGGTCGACGAGCTCGGTGTCCCGCTTGACCTCGATCGTCGATGCGCGGAGCTCACGAAAGTCCGAGCGGAAGACCTCCGCCGGGTTGGCTGGGTCGTCCGGCAGGTCGTGGAATACCGTCTCCCCGAGGGCGCAGCCAAGGTCAGCGCCCGCATAGAGCACAGGAAGCACAGTCCGACCGGGGGTCACGACCGGGCTGAAGCGCCGTGGCGCGTGGCTCGTCGACGGTTCGGTTGCTCCGAGGGCGTCATTAGCTACCCGCACGAGACCCAGGGCCGCAGGAAACCGCCTGGTCGTGAGGCCAAGACCGGCCTCGGGCCCTCGGGCGCTCAGAACCAGTCCCTGCGCCGACGCGCTGCTGCGACGAGACGCTCCGCCCCGCCGTCCTCCCGCTCTCGCAGCTCGAGGAGGAGGTCGACTGGCCGAGCACCGTCGAGTGCTGGCGACGGCACGGTCCACCACAGAGCGGACTCCCAGTCGCCAAAGCCTTGCTCGTGGAGGACCTCGAATACGGGCCTCAGGTTCGGGTCCGGCTGGCCGTCCTTGAGCAGCTGGAAGCCCGGGACCAGGGTCCTCCCTAGCCAACGAACCGCCACGACTCGACAGGCGCGCCGCCAGTTCTCCACGGTCGCCGTACGGCGCCTCGCGGCACTCTGCACGAGGTCGGCGACCTCCTCCGCATCGACGGCCCCGAACTCCGCCAGAAGCCTGGCGCGGAGAGCGACGTTGCGACGCACCTGGTCGATCATCGGCGGAGTCGGGATGTCGATGTCGGGTGCGTAGCGGTCCGCGAGCTCCTCAAGCTCGGTGAACACGCCGGTCATCTCCGTCACCTTCATCGCTACGGAGTTTACACACTCCAGGCCAATCGCATTGCAGCCGTAAGCACTCAGGTCACGATAGGTGTTCCAGCAGCCTCACGTGCGCTCGCCAGCCGGCCCGAGCCGGGCTGCGCTCCGACGCCACGCTCGAGCGCTCGGGCTCAAGTTGGTGCCCGCCACCCGTGAGCTGGGCACGACGACCCCGGCAACAGTTCGTTCTTGCACCGTGCTCCAGTGAGCGTGCGCCGGAGACACCGATCATCACTGGCATGTCGCCTCCTCGGTCACGCTGTTAGGAGACCGCGGTGGGCACGTCTGATTTCAGATCGTCCGGCGCTCGCGGTTCACGTCCACAGATGTGGTGTAGCTGGTAGTCGTCCCTGACGAGCTCGACGACGAGCCCGGAGGCGGACATCCACCACGCGGTGCGGCCACCGCGTGATCCTCAAGAAGAGCTTC
>Ga0307372_10001651_pt1 | contig 38474 bp, 29 predicted proteins | sample OX1MG_FD_202533 | JGI IMG/M metagenome (GOLD analysis project Ga0307372, IMG submission 202533) | Soil microbial communities from Risofladan, Vaasa, Finland - OX-1 | ecosystem: Environmental > Terrestrial > Soil > Coastal area > Acid sulfate soil | place: Finland: Risofladan, Vaasa | collected...
CGCTTGACGCTCTGATCGCGATGCCTGACCTGCCGTGGAACAAGGTCGTCGCTTTCCATATGGACGAATATCTGGGGCTTTCCGACCAGCACCCTGCTTCGTTCCGGCGCTATATGCGGGAGCATCTCACGAGCAAAGTCCAGATGCGCCAGTTCCATGGAGTGGACGGAACGGCGGCGGATGCGGAGAAGGCCTCGCGCGAATACGCGGAATTGCTGCGCCAGTACGATCCGCAATTGTGCCTGCTGGGGATCGGTGAAAATGGGCATCTGGCTTTTAATGATCCGGCCGAGGCGGACTTTGCGGACCCTCTCGATATCAAGGTGGTGTCGCTCGATGAACAATGCCGGCAGCAGCAGGTGAGCGAAGGTTGGTTCAAGAGCGTGCCCGAAGTGCCCAAGCAGGCGATTACTTTGACGATTCCGACGCTGTTCCGCATTCCGCAACTGATTCTTTCGGTGCCGGGCAAGCGCAAGGCCCATATCGTCCATCGGACACTGACGGAAGCGATCTCAACTGAGTGCCCGGCAACGATCTTGCGTAAGCACCCCCACGCCACGGTTTACCTCGATCCCGATTCCGCGGCTGAATTGCCGTCGTGAAGCTTTCGCTTTCAGGATTAACTTGCAAACCAACATGAAAGTCCATCGAGATGTCATCGTTGTGGGAGCTGGACCGGCCGGCTCCACTGCCGCCAAGCTATTGGCTGACCGCGGCTATTCTGTGCTGCTGATCGACCGATCGAAGTTTCCGCGCCATAAGACGTGCGCAAGCTGGATCAATCGTCTCGCTTTCGAGCGCTTTCCATACCTCAGGGACCGCCTTCCTGATCTCGTCGAAAATCCTTTCTACGGCGTCACGTTTTATGACAAGGAGATTGAGCGGGAGGACCGCTATCGTGAAAACCGGCCATCCGGCTATTTGTCTCTGCGTTCAAAATTCGACAATGGCTTGCTCCGCATCGCCGTCGAGGCCGGAGCAGAATTGCTCGAAGACTGTCAGGTCGTGAACGTGAACGAAGAGCGCGATAGCGTTCGTGTTCAGCTCGCGAACGGCCGGGAATACTTATCAAGGATCGTGATCGGAGCGGATGGCGCCTCCAGCCGGGTGGCCGTGGCGGCAAAGTTGCGCCAGGGATGGGGTGCCCGCGATTATGTGCTTTGCGCCAATACCGATGTTCCTGTCCCGGCGGAACGAATCCGTGCGTTTTATGGAGAACGGTTCCCGTTGCGTGTTTTCCTTGAATTCGATGGCATTCAAGGCTACGGCTGGGTTTTCCCTAAACGGAACCACATCTGCATCGGCATTGGGGCGCTACTCGATGATGGCCGCTCGATTCGCCCGCTTTTCAGTCGATTTGTAGGGGCTCTTCGAGCGCACGAGCATATTCCCTCAGATCTTGCGCAGGAAAAGATCCATTTTGATATTGACCCGGTTGGGGGTGTCTACCGGATTCCAAGCCTGCTGCGCGGCCGGGTGATGTTGATTGGTGATGCCGCGGGCTTTGTTTCGGGTTCTACGGGCGAAGGGATTTATCCCGGTATGGTGAGTGCGGAAGTGGCGGCGGAGGTCATTCACCGGGCGCTTCAAGACATGTCTCCCGGACCCGCGCTCGAACGCTACAATCAAGCCTGGCGTGCGGAGTTGGGAGACTACGTCAAAAGGCTGCCCGGCGGCCGGGAAGAAGGCAAAACACGGGGTCGAATTGAAATGATTTTCCGTATGCCGCTGGTTTCGCGCATCGCGGGAAGAGCCTTTCTCTATGGCGAGCCGGCTTCGCTCCGGACGCTTCTTCGCGCCTTCTTGTAGAGGGCTCGATGAGGGCAGGCTCGCCGGCGGCATGGGTGGTTTTCCCCGTTGCGTTAGCTTCTGCTTACCTTTAACATGGATAAAGATTGGGTAGGGGCGGGAAATATTTTTTGACGGCTTTACGCTCGTCGGGGTGAGTCACCCATTGATCAGATTAAGATATCACGCGCGGTCTCCACTGCTATGCGAGCCCTGTCATGGCGAACGGCGCGTTCCTCAAGATAAAATGCCTTTTTTACGGAAGTCCTCTGGGGCTCGGGGATTTCTCTTTGCGTTGATCCTGTTCCTGGCCATACTGTGGCCGGCGCGCTTGCCAGGCCAAACCTCAGGCTCTTATCGAGTGGACTCGAAAGCCAGCCGCATTGAGATTCATCTATTCAAGGGCGGCTTTTTGAGTATGCTCGGCGACGATCATCTGATCGCCCTCACTCACTTTTCCGGCACCGCGCAACTATCGGGTGACAACCCTTGGTGGGTTCGCCTGCTGGGCGAAGCCGCGTCCCTCACGGTACTGGACCCAGGCGCTTCCGCCTCCGAGCGCCAGGAAGTAGCGAACACGATGCTGGGCCCGGATCAACTCGATGTGGAGCATCACCCTGCTATCAAACTGCAATCATCTTCCATTCTCCCCGGACGGCAGGAACCGCACTGGCGCTTGCTGGCCGAGGTGACCCTGCACGGGGTCACCCGGCAGGTGGAGTTTCCGCTCGACTGCCTGGAAACCGGCGACCGCTTGCGAGTCCGCGGAAAAAAAGACCTCCAATTGCGCGATTTTAACATCCAACCTATTAGCAGGGCACTTGGGGCATTCCGGGTGAAGAATGAATTTGAGGTTACCTACGATATCACCTTGGAACGGAAACCGTGAATTCGCTAGATCCCATACCGGGTTGATCATCCGCTTTGGATATCCAGGGTTTGAAACCCACGGTTTCCTAATTCCCGCTCTAAAAAGCAATAGCGAGCCGCCTTCACTCCGAACGCTGCTGCTCTGACTCAGGTCCGCCGGATGAGAAAAGTGCGCGATCAAGAAGGCGCGGATGGTTGGCTACCATTTCCCCCGGACAAAAGGGCCTGTGAATTCTTCAGTGTTCTTGGCAGCGTTAAGGGGCCGCCCCATCAATTCCAAACTTTTACAAATTCGCCACAGGAGCCTGACATGCTGCTTGTCACCGTCGTGGTAGGATTAGCCCAGCATTGCATGATGAGTGAGAATGGATTGTGAACGTATGAAATTGCGCGGCGTCGTACGACTATGGACTCCTCACTCGTTGGCCGCGATCGTTGTCTCCCGGTTTTCCTTGGCGCTTTGGCTGGCCGCCGGATGTTCCGGACAACTGCTGGCTCAAGGTCCGGGAGTCTACCCAATTAATATGAAGGCGAGTCAAATTGCGATTCACGTGTACAAATCCGGCTTTCTCAGCGGTCTGGGAGACAACCATCAGATTGCCCTGACCCACTTCTCTGGATTCGCGGAGCTGTCGAAGACCCAGCCCTGGCAGGCGCAAGTAACCGCTGAAGCTGGCTCGCTGAAGGTGTTAGATCCTTGGGCCTCCGCTTCCCAACGCAGGGAAGTGCAGGACACCATGCTCGGCCCGCGACAGCTCGATGTCAGCCACTTTCCTTTGATCACGCTTCGCTCCCTAACCTTCGCACCGACGGGTAAAGATACGATCTGGCGCCTGAAGGCCAATTTAACCCTTCACGGTGTCACACGACCTGTGGAGTTTTCACTTGCGTGTCGTCAGACTGGAGACAGTTTGCGAGTTCAGGGAAAGAAGATGCTCCGCTTGCGTGATTTCGGCATCGAACCCATTAGCCGGGCGCTTGGGGCCGTCAGGGTAAAGAATGAGTTTGAAATTACCTACGATGTCGACCTGCAATTCAAGGGTTCAAGCCAGCGGTTGGGATGCTCGGTGGGTGCACTGCGTTGAACCCTACGAGTTCCTTGACCGCCCCGGGGATCCCTTCACAATTGACACGGACTCAGCAGGAGGAAAAGCCTGCTGCTCAATGAGGAGGTCAGGGTGAAGCGTCGTGTGGTGGTGACCGGAATCGGGGCGGTGAGTCCTAACGGTACGGGCCGCGAAGCGTTTTGGGCCGCAACGTGGCAGGGCAAGAGCGGCGTGCGGCGGATCCGGCGCTTTGACCCTTCCTGTCTTCCCGTGCAAATTGCCGGGGAGGTTGCGGACTTTGAGCCGACGCGCTACATCAGCGCGAAGGACGCCGCGAATGTCAGCCGCGTGGTGCCTCTGGCGGTCGCAGCCGCCGAAGAAGCCATCCAGGACGCAGGCCTCGATCCCGCACAGATGACGCTTGAGGAACGGCGCAAGATTGCCGTGCTTTTGGGTTCGGGCGGCGGCGGCCAGGAGTTTGTCGAGCACCAGTACTCGCTCTACTATTCCGGCCACGTGCGGCAGTGCAGCGTGTACACGGTTCCGTCCGCCACGATCGGCACCCTGGCCAGCGAAATCTCCATGCACTTTGGATTTCGCGGTTTCAGTCACTTGATCTCGACCGGCTGCACCTCGTCCACGGACGCGATTGGATATGCCGCACAGAATATTCGGTGTGGGATGGCGGATACCGTGGTTTGCGGCGGTGCGGACGCCCCGCTGGCTCCGTTAATCCTGAGGGGTTTCACCTTGATGCGCATCGTTACGGCTTCCTGGAACGAGGAGCCCGAGCGAGGCTCTCGTCCCTTCTCGGCGGACCGCGACGGCTTTGTTTTGGGCGAAGGGAGCTGGATGTTTGTTCTGGAGGACTACGGGCGCGCGCGGGCGCGAGGAGCCCGTATTTACGGAGAAATTTCGGGCTATGGCTCGACTTGCGAGGCCTTTCATCGAGTGCGATTGGGGGAAGACGGCGAAGAGCCGGCGCGGGCGATTGGCCTGGCGATGGAACGGGCGGGCATCGGTCCGGACCAGGTGGATTATGTCAATCTTCATGGCACTTCGACCGTGCTGAACGACCGCATTGAAACGCGTGCTCTCAAGCTCGCCCTTGGAAAACGCGCCTTTGCAGTGCCCTGTTCCGCGTTGAAGTCCATTATCGGGCATCCGCAGGGCGCCTGCGGAGCCGCCGGGGTGGCGGCGACGCTTTTAGCGATCCGCGACGGACGGGTGGCGCCGACTCTCAACCTCGACGTGCCTGACCCAGAGTGCGATCTGGATTACGTGCCCCACCGTTCCCGGCAAGTCGAGATCGAACACGCGATCTGCAACTGCATCGCCTTCGGCTCGAAAAATTCCGCCCTGGTAGTTTCACGGGCAGCGTAGGAAGTATTCGGCGATGCGTCGCGTTCCCTCACAAGAATGGCTGGACGATGACTTGGGGACTCCCGAGGAGATCCGGCAGAGTTTCGACGACCTGTGGCGGATTAACCGCTGGCTGGGAGGCGTCTCGGGTTGTCTCCGGCTGCTTGACCAATTCTTCGCCCGGACAGGCCGTCATCACGCCCGTATCCTTGACGTGGGTTCAGGAGACTCACGACTGGCGGTTTACTTGCACGAAGAGCTGGCAAAGCGCAAACTGAGTTCGGAATTTGTGGTTGTTGACCGCCGGCTCAACCATCTCAAAAATGGAAATTATTGCTCTCGAGGATTATCCCGAGTTGCTGGCGACGCGTTTGATCTTCCATTTCGACGGGAGAGCTTTGAAGTGGTGATGTGCAATCTGTTCCTGCACCATTTTTCAGGCGAGCAGGCCAGGGAGATGCTCCGGCGTCTTGTCGAAGTTGCCGCGGAGGCCGTGTTGATTAACGATCTTGAGCGGCATCCCCTCCCTTATTTTTTCATTCGCTTTGCCCTGCCGTTTGCGCGCAGCCGCGTTACCCGGCACGACGGCCCGGCAAGTGTGAGCCAAGCCTATACGCGAGAGGAGCTCGGCACGCTGGTCCGGCAAGCAGGCATCTCGAACTTTGAAATCGAGCAGCTTGCCGCTTTCCGGCTGGGGCTTACAGTTTGGAAGATTTAAGCGAGAATCATGCCATGCTCGATCTGGCGATTATCGGGGGTGGTCCGGCCGGTACCGCTGCGGCGCTCGAAGCACGGCGTCACGGTCTGCGGGTTGCGGTCTGGGAACGGGATCGTTTTCCGCGCCATAAGGTTTGTGGTGAGTTTATTTCGGCTGAAGCGCTCCCTTGGTTACAGCAGGAGATTCCTCAAGCCCTGGCCCGAGGCTCCGTCGTTCATCACGCTGAGTTTGTTTCCGAGAACGGGTTCGTGCGGGGATTCAATTTGCCGCACTCTGCCCGGGGCCTCTCACGGCATTTGCTGGACGCAGCGCTTTGGAGGGCGGCTGCTCAGGCCGGCATCGACGTGCGCGAAGGAGTAGGCATCCGGGGAGTACGGAAGTTGCGCGGCCGCGGAGAAGAAAACGGTTGGGAGCTTGAGTCGATGGGCGGGTCCATTAAGAAGGCGAAGACGCTTATTGTTGCCTGTGGGCGTTGGTGGACGCTGGAAGGATTCCCTTCTCCGGCCCGCCAGGGAAAACCGGCCGGAGCGAGAAAGTGGATTGGGGCCAAAGCTCACTTTGCCGGTCTAGCGCCTCGCGGCCGCGTGGAAATGTATCTGTTCCGGGGAGGCTACTGCGGCTTGGCGCCGATCGAAGATGGCGAGTACAACGTCTGTTGCTTGATCCGTCGCGAATGCATTCGCGATTCTGGCATGAAAGGCGTGGAAAATCTTTCGGCTTGGTTAGCACAGGTTTCTTGCCACCCGGCGCTCGGAGCGCGGCTCCGCGGTGCGGTGCAGGTTTCGCCGGTTGTCACCACTGCGCCGGTGCGCCTGGCGCGCCGGTCGCCAGCACAAGACGGCGCGCTGCTGGCGGGTGATGCCTCCGGGTTTCTCGATCCTTTCACCGGCGAAGGCATCTCCATGGCTCTCCATAGCGGACGCCTGGCGGGGGATGCGATTGCAGAGTCCCTGGCAAGAGGGTTGGATGAGGAACGCGCCGTGCAGGGTTACCGGCAGAAGCTGGGCCGGGCCGTGGAGCGAAGTTACAGGATTGCGGCTCTGGCGCGGACTCTGATTCACGCTCCGGTCTGGGCGCAGAATTTGTTCGCGGCGCCGCTTCCGTGGCTTGGAAGCTGGCTGCTCAGGGAAACCCGATGGCGGGCGGTTTCCAAGTATGAATCCTCATAGCCCAATCGGAACAGGACGCGCCGATGGCTAGCGCTTGCAGAACGAAAATCGCCCGTTAGAAAATTTCGAATCGTTCCTGGTGAATCGTCGGGTCGCTCTTAACGATGATATCTTTATGCGTAAGCGCTTCGATTTCTGCAATCAACGTTCCGTCTTTCGATTTTAAGGACTGGGCAACCTCCGGATTGACCCGCAGGGTGATGGTTTTTCCCTCGATCGCACGGGCCATTTTCCTTGCTTCGGCCAGAATCTCATAGCAAATTGTGCTGACGGACTTAATCCATCCCGAACCACTACAGTAAGTACAGGGATCGCAAAGAGTGCGTTCGAGAGACTGCTTGACCCGCTTGCGGGTGACCGCCACAAGACCGAAATCGTTAAAAGATAAGACCTTGGTCGGAGCCCGGTCAAGCCGCAAGGCCTCCTCCAGCGTCTGAACCACCTTGTTGCGGTTGCGGCGTTCGTCCATATCGATAAAGTCGACCACGATAATTCCGCCCAAATCACGCACCCGAATCTGTCGAACGATTTCATTGACCGCGTCGATGTTGGTCTTAACGATCGTATCTTCCAGGCGATTGGTCTTGCCCACGTACTTGCCGGTGTTGACATCGATGGCGACCAACGCCTCCGTCTGGTTAATCACAATGTAGCCGCCGGACTTCAACCACACCTTGGGCCTGAGTGCCTTCTCAATTTCCGCCTGGACTCCATGTTCTTCAAAAAGCGAAGCCTCCCTTGTATGAAGTTTTACACAGCCGACCAGCGAGGGCTGAAGATGATTCACGAATTCCACAACGCGCTCGTAATCCGATTCATTGTCCAGCCAGATCGATTTAAAGTCGGCCGTCACCAGATCGCGCATCAGACGTTGCGCGAGATCCAGATCGCGGTATAGAAGAGATGGCGCCTTCACGCGCTCGGCCTTGTTGCGAATTTCGTTCCAGAGGGTTGTAAGAAATCTTAGGTCGGCCTTGATTTCTTCCTCCGAACGGCCTTCCCCTGCCGTCCGAACGATAAACCCGCCGCTCAGTGATCCCCTGTTTTCCAGGACGATATTTCTCAGGCGTAACCGTTCCTGCTCGGAAGAAATCTTCCGGGAAACTCCGATATGGGAAATCGTGGGCATATAGACAACGTAACGTCCGGGCAAGGCCACATGCGAGGTGATCCGCGCCCCTTTGGTTCCCAGAGGCTCTTTTGCGATTTGGACGATGATCTCCTGGCCCTCTTTCAAGAGTTCTGAAATCTGCAGTCCTTGTCCTGTCTGCGGGCTGGTGGCGCGTGCCGCCGGCTCGTGGCCGTTGTTGTGGCGCGGATGGCGGCCCCCGCGGCGCCTGCCTCGGCGGCTTCGGCGCGGTGCGAAACGGGGATGTGCGTGGGGTTCGCGCAACGTGGCAGAGCGCTCGGGTGATTCAGGGGGATTTTCTGAAGGTTGGGATAGCTGTTCCTCAGATCCGCCTTTCGTTCCGGGAGCCTCAGAAAATGCGGGTGTCGTATCGGCTTCCGAACCCGTGCTCGGCGCCTCAGAAACTGATTCGTCTGGATAGGGCTGTTCCTTCGCGATCTCGGCCCTCGGTTCCGATGCAACTGCGGCCGGCCTGGGGGCAGACGAAGGCACGGAATCGAGACTCCGCTCGATATCCGCCTGCTCAGGCTCGTTTCCGACATAACCTGTACTGGCTGGCTCTCGGGTCTCGAAACTCTCCGAAACGCGGACTTCGGGTTTCGCCGTCTCCAGCACGCCTGATTCAATCGAGGATTGCGAAGCGAAGCCCTCGCCCGACGGTTGCGAGGCAGGCTCGGGCGTCGAGGAATCTTCAGGGTCGATATGACCGTACTTCGCTAAGGTTTCGCCGGGCAGAAGTTCGAACCCCTGGGGGAAAACGGGCTCAGCCTTTTCGGGAACTGTTTTACGCTCCGCGTGGTGAGTAAATCGATGTTCGTCGGGACCTCCTCGGCCACGCCTGCGACCGCGTCGTCCCCGATGTGCGCGATGCCTAAAGCCCTCTTCTCCATTTGTGGATCTGGGGGCGAGCGGCGTTTCTTCGCGAGTGGCGGGGGCTTCAGGCCCGGTCGCCTCTGCGACAGCACGGGCTGCCGAATCCTCGTTCGAAGGCTCATGGGGCTCAGGGATCGAGTCCTTGGCGATTGGCGCAGGCAGGCGGACATCAGCAGATGGGTCCGGGACAGTTTCCCCGCCCGCAACGGCAGCCCCGGTGTCCGTCTGCGTCTCGACCTCGAGGGTTGCTCCCCGCGCCTGCGACTCTCCCAGAAAACCTTCAAAATCTTCCTGATCCTGGAGGGAGAAATCTGAAACATACAAAAAGGCGTCCCGCTCAAGCCCGATATTCACGAAGGCGGATTGCATTCCGGGAAGCACCCGGCTTACACGACCCTTATAAATTCCCCCGACTAAACCCACGTCCGAGTCGCGTTCAAAATACACCTCAACCAGTTGACCGTCTTCGCACACAGCTACCTTCGTCTCGTGCGGAGACGATGAAATAAACATCTCCTTGTTCATGGAAACTCCCTTTTCCGGGATTGGCGGTAAGGATCAATCCGCGTTGGCGGAGATCAACTCCCGTTATCCCTGGTGCGGCCGCACACGGTCCTTCTCCGAACGCCCATACCCGGGCAGCCCCGGCAAACTTCGTTCCGGAAAGCCTGGGTATGGCCATTTACCATGCGCGAACGTACCTGAATTCTGTGATACAAAAAGTACGGCTCTTTTTGAGCCGCCAGTGAACTTTGGCTTCGAGATCCGGTTCGTAATGTCGCTTGCACTTCCTCGGTTCACTTCACCAAATTAATAATTCACAAACCGCTGCATCTTAACGCTCATTACAAGTCCAAGCCCCAGAAAAATAAACAGGACCGAGGACCCGCCCTCGCTCATGAGCGGCAGAGGAATACCCGTGATTGGAAACCATCCGATCATCATACCGACGTTTACGGCGACCTGAAAGAACAGGACCGCGGCAAAACCGACGAGGAGAAAACATCCGCTGCGATCCGCCGATGTTTGGGCCGCGTCGAGCAACCGCAAGAGCAAGGCGAGGTACAACAGAAAGACAAACAGTGTGCCGATAAATCCCCGTTCCTCCGCAAAGGCGGCAAAGATTGCATCAGCATGCGAAACTGGAATAAAACCCAACTGACTCTGTGTCCCGTTTCCTAAGCCCCGTCCCCACAGGCCGCCGGAACCTATTGCAATCTTTGTCTGGGTCACCTGGTAGCTGGAACCCTGGACGTTTTGCTTCGGATGGATAAATGCTTCCAGCCGTGCACGTTGGTAGGGGCGTAAGACCTGCCAGCCAATCGGCAGTATCATCATTCCCACTAAGCCCAAGGTCACTATCTGCCGGCGCTGGATCCCTGCCAGGAATGCCCCGGCAGCCACGATCGGCAAATAAGTCAGCGCCGTCCCAAGATCAGGTTCAAGCGCCACCAGGATTCCTGGCACTCCCGCCAGGAGTCCTAACTTTACCAGTTCCCCCCACGTAACAGCCTTGTTCCGCCTTTGGGCAAACAATGCTGCCACTCCTAATATTATAACCAACTTGACAAGTTCTGACACTTGCAAAGTAAATCCCCCGATTTGCAGCCAACGGTGGGTACCAGCCACCCGGGGTCCTACCACCAGGAGAGCTCCCAAAAATCCGATGCTAAGAAGGTATAGCCAAGGGACATGTTCCAAAATGAGATGATAATCGATTTGACTTATAACAAGGGTCAAGACACAACCGATGATGATCCAATAGATTTGCCTTCGAAATTGGTTGGCAAGCGCAGTTTGGGTTGTGGTGCTATAAATCTCGATGACACCCACGCCGGCAATCGCCAGGGTTAATCCGAGGAGCAACCAATCAAAATCCCGAAAATTTAAGGACTTCCGCATTATTTTCGGTCCGTTAATTGCGCCGACGCGAGGGTGCCCAATTCATCCACCTTCTTTTTCTGGGAAAGCAATTGTGGTGAAGATGGTTTCATCCCGTTTTCCTGGTAGTAAGCCTTGATTACATCGGCTGCAATCGGGGCAGCCACCGACGAGTGTTGGCCTTGCATGACCAGAACAGCCACAACGATTTTAGGATCTGGTGAAGGTGAATAACCCACGAACCAAGCGTTGTTTCTGTATTTCGCCTGGTGGTCGGAATCTTGGAGCCCCACACTGACCACCTGCGCAGTTCCCGTCTTGCCGGCGATATCAAGACCCGGGCAGCGAGCGCCAACCCCGGTTCCCTCGCCTTCGTTGACAACTCCCCACATTCCTTTTGTCACAGCATTTACCGTAGTCGGACTTAAGGGGAACTGTTTAACTGTGTTCGCCGGAGAGTCCACTCCCAGGGCCAGCAGCTCATTGCGAAAAGCCAAGTGAGGCCGAGCGAAGACCCCGCCCGAGGCGATTCCTCCGATGGCATAGGCGGCCTGGAGCGGCGTAACCTGAACGGCGCCTTGTCCAATGGCGACAGAGATCGTTTCTCCCGGCCACCAGCGTCGATGAAAGTCTTTCTCTGCCCACGCCGGAGACGGAATAAGGCCGGAGTCCTCGTCCGGTAGATCGATGCCTGTCCGGTGTCCCAATCCCAGATGAGTGGCGAAATAATCAATCTTTCGAATACCGAGAAGTTTTCCCAGCGTGTAGAAATATACATCACAGGAAATCACAATTGCCCGATGAAAATCCACCACGCCGTGGCCGCGGTGCTCCTTCCAGATCCAGTCATGGAAAGTATGCCCGTAAAGAGTAATTTCCCCGGGGCAATTGACAGTGAAATCAGGTTTGACCGTTCCCGTTTCCAAAGCCGCCGTTCCTGTGATGATCTTGAACACCGATCCCGGGGCAAGCTGAGCCTGGATGGCCTTATTCATGAGTGGCTTCAGCGGGTCTGTGGTTAGCCGCTTCCAGGTCTTAAGATCAATGTGGCGGGTAAAGTCATTGGGATCGAAAGTCGGGTGACTTACCATCGCCAGGACATCGCCGGTGCGAGGATCCAGCGCCACGACCGCACCTGGCCGGTCTCCCAAGGCGGCTTCAGCAGTCATTTGGAGGTCCAGATCAAGGGTCAGCCGCAAATCGTGGCCCGGGACGGCATCAATGGTGCTAAGAGTTCCCACCTCCTGCCCCCGGCTATTGACCACCACCCTCTGCATTCCGTCCTGGCCCCGAAGAACGGAATTGTATTCCTTTTCGATGCCGAACTTTCCGATGACATCTCCAGGGTGGTAGGGGGAGTTGGGTTTGGCGATATCGTTTTGTGATACTTCCCCCACGTAACCCAGCTCTTGCGCAGCAACCCCATGCTTAGGGTAAAAGCGCTGTTGAGCCTGGATGATGTCAAGTTCGGGGAATTCGGAGCGGTGAGAGTCGATGAATGCAACGTCCTTCAGGGTGGCCGATTGCTTGAGAACGACGGGCTGAAATCGCGGGAGCTTGGCCGAATGCTTAACCAGGTCTTCAACCTCTGTTAAATCCAGGTCGAGCCCCTCGGCGATTCTCCGCAGGTGAGCATTGTTAAGCTGGGAGGCATCTTCCCGGTTTAGCAGAATGGTGAAGGCGGGGAAGTTGTCTACGAGAACCCGCCCATTGCGGTCCAGGATTCGGCCTCGGGGGGCGATGACGGGAAGGTTGCGGATCCGGTTATGCTCTGCTTGCTGAAGCAACGCTTGATGCTGACCAATCTGAAGCCGCCAGTATCCGATCAAAAAGGCAGCAAACGAGGCTGCAATCACATATTGTAGGAAGGTGATCTTCCAGGTTGGAAAATGTTCGTCTTCCGTAAATCGATCCTGCATTACCTGTGATCTTCCATGCGGCCCTTGCGATAGGTAGCCCTGCCCTTATCGGTCTCTTTAACTTACGATTGAATTCCGAAGGACACAAAGACTCCTGCGCGTTACCAGTATCCCCTCCCTCAGCAACGATACCACACGCCTGTCACCCGTAAAAGGAGGATATAGCTTATTGGAATACGGATTAAAATCTCCTCACCAGGGACCGTGCGGCGAAAGGCGCCTCCAGAGTCAAAAGAAGCGTGTTTACCATGTGCCGGTAGCAGCTATGCCGGCTGCTTGAGGCGGTCAAATAAAGGAAACAAAATTAGCCCAAGAGCAACGTTGACCAGGATGCTTGCTATAAGCTGGAGTGGTTCAAACGGGGGAGGAAGTCCCAGCAATTCGTGCGTGAGGAGGTAAAGGAAAGCATTGTGGACAAACACTAAAGACCCGATCAGGAGCCCTCGGACCAGGAGGTTGTCGAATTCAAACTTCAGGCCGGCGGTCGCCGCAAGGTATCCAACCAAGGCTTTTGCCATGCCCATTTGCCCGAGATAACCGTGTGAGAGTGCGTCTTGCAGCAGTCCCAAGGCGGTTCCAAAGGCAATGCCGAAAGTTTGATTTTCCCTCACCATCGAGAAATAGATCACCACCAGCAAAGGAAACTGGAAAAGGTGGGCTAGAGGCAGTGTTGGTGGAAGGGTGACTTCCAGCAGAAGAGAGGCAAAGACGATGAGCGATAAGACCGCAGGGTGGACGCGAAAAACCTCTTTGGGTCTATGACGGTAAATGTCCATAGCATATTATTTCTATGTCCGGAAATTGCACCACGGTGTTGGAGTCAAGCAGAGTGAGGCTGCCCGCCTCAGTGATGCCCGAGATTCATTGCTTGCCGTTGCTCCGAGCCGGACTTAAGAAGAATCAGGACGTTTTCGAGCCGGCTCAGGGATACCGCGGGCTTGACGGCGATATGCTTGTATATGTTGCCGTCTTCCGAGCGGATGACATAACCCACCAGCAAGCCCTTTGGATAGATCTGGTCGAGGCCCGAGGTCAGAACGGCTTCCCCCGCCGAAACCTTCTCCTCGTCCATGACGTACTGCAGATTGCATCGGCCTTGACCGCCACCCTTCAAGATGCCTTGGAGGCGGCTGGCTTCTAACATACAGCCCACCCCGCACGAAGGATCCGTTATCAGGAGAACCTGAGCGGTATGCGGATAAACAGCAACAATATTTCCCACCACTCCTTCCGGAGTGATCACCGGGAGATCGGGGGTGATTCCTGAGTTCTGACCGCGATTAATGGATACGACCGTCGAGCCTATTCCCGGGCTCGAGGCGATGACCTCAGCCGCTACGCTGTGATAAGGGAGTTGGGATTTGAAATTTAGCAGAGCCCGGAGACGTTCGACTTCCGCGGCTTTTTCAGAAAGTTCCTGGATGCGTGCCCGCGCCACAACCAGTTGAGAGCCCAGCATCTGGTTTTCCTGCTGGTCGGCCCATAACACGTGAATCGCCTTCCAGCCTTGAGCCGTGCCCTCAACGACGTCGTGGAAGCCCATCTCGAAAGGTCCGAAGGCCGTTGCGGCCCAAACATCAATCAACCTTACGTTTTGATTTCGAGTGATCTGGACCGAGAGAAGCAGGAGCTGAGCTAGGAGGACTCCGAGGAGCGTAAAAAAGGATGGATGCCGTTTGACGACCGCAGGCATCCTGGGGCTATCGCCGAGATGTGCACGTGCAAACAATTTCAAGACGTACCGTTCATATCAAGCGTTAGAACCAAGCCGGGCTGCCTTAATCCCAGCCGACTCAAGCAAGATTAGCACACCCTCCGTCCTGCTGATATAACGCGCCTCGATAAATCCCCCTCTTCTTATTTTTATTCGATGGCGACCCGGCGCAGCAAGTTAAAATCGGTCAGCATTCGTCCGGTGCCTAACACCACCGAGGCGAGCGGGTCTTCGGCGATAGAAACCGGCAACCCTGTCTCCTCCCGAATACGCTTGTCCAAATTTTTCAAAAGCGCACCGCCGCCCGTGAGAACAATGCCCCGGTCGGAAATGTCGGCGGAAAGCTCTGGAGGCGTCCGCTCCAGTGCCACGCGGATGGCATTGATCATGGTCGCCACACATTCGGAAAGGGCATCCCGAATTTCCGAATCGTCGATGGTGATGGTTTTCGGCACGCCTTCCAACAAGTGCCGCCCTTTGATTTCCATGGTCAGGGGTTTCTCAAGGGGATAGGCAGAACCAACTTCCATTTTGATCTGCTCCGCGGTGCGCTCACCGACCAGAAGATTATATCGGCGCTTCAGATAAGCGGTAATAGCCTCATCCATCTCGTTTCCGGCGACACGCACCGAACGGCTATAGACAATCCCGGACAGCGAAATGACCGCGATGTCCGTCGTGCCTCCGCCAATATCCACAATCATGCTGCCCGAGGGTTCGGTAATGGGCAAGCCTGACCCGATGGCGGCCATCATCGCCTGTTCGACCAGGTAGACTTCACTGGCCTTGGCCCGGAAGGCCGAGTCTTGCACGGCCCGCTTTTCCACCTGAGTGATTTCTGAAGGAACCCCGATCACAATTCGCGGATGCACAAACATCTTGCGGTTATGGGCCTTTTGGATGAAATAGTTGAGCATCTTCTCCGTGACCTTGAAGTCCGCGATCACGCCGTCTTTCAGGGGGCGAATGGCGACGATGTTTCCCGGGGTGCGACCCAGCATCTCTTTGGCCTCCCGCCCCACCGCCTCAATTTCGCCGTTCAGCTTGTTGATGGCTACAATGGAGGGCTCATTGACGACAACCCCTTTGGTTTTTGCGAAAACCAAGGTGTTGGCCGTGCCCAGATCGATGGCCAAATCCGAAGAAAAAACACTAAACAAAGAACGGAAACTCATTTCTTTGAAAAAGCCCTTTCTAGACTCAAGTGAGGAAATCCAGGTTGTACTTTCCTATTCGATCACGACGGCCTTGCGGATCGTTTTTGTGCTGCCTTTCCGGTCTTGCGCCGTGATGGTAATTTGATTCGAGCCGGTCTTGGGAAGAGGCGAGGTGAAATGTCGAAACGTTCCATCCGGTGCGATGTTGAATACCTGCTGATTGTTGATAATAACCGTTGAGCCGGGTTCCGTTCGGCCCACCACTTCCACCACCCGGCCGTGTTGAATGATGTTCGTGATCTCGAGGAAAGCTTGGTGATCATGCGAAACCTGCTGAATCACATCGAAACGATTGGCTGCGGAGGGCTGGCTTTGACCTCCGCGCTGACCGATTGAGCTGACAACCCAATAGTAGATCCCTTCATCGAAACCTGACACTTCAGCCGACGTCCCCTTCACCTTTTTATCCACCACGAGGTTTGAAAACATGCCGGACGGAGAAACCTCTAGATGATATTCCTCCGCCCCAGAGACGGCTGACCATGTGAACTTGACCGGAGTAGAGCGAGGGTCCTTGGTGACCGTCAAGGCCATGTTGACGGGTGAAACCAGGACGGGAGGAGCAATAACCTTTTCTCGAATCATCCCGGGTTGGGCCGCGGAAAAGGTGACCTTGTCGTATTCCCCCAACCTCACGGTGGTGGACCCGCGTGTTACCTGCGCTTCGCCCTGGTTCACCGTCAACTGATGAACATTTCTCTTGGGATCGTTCCGGACCACCGCCCGGCTTTCTTCGCCCAGGCTGGCCACCGCGTTTTCAAACGAGACCTTGGAGGTTGAACCGGGAACTTCAAATTTTCCGGTGGACAGGTCCACCGTGCCGGAGGTTACCTGGACGGCTACGCGCGTGGCTTTGGTCACGGGATCTTCACCGCTCTGTTCCACGACAATCAGCGAATCCGGTTTTAGCACGTAGTTCGTCCCGTCTGCAAAAATGATCCTCGCCACAGCGTCACTGCCGGTCTGGACAAAATCCCCGCTGGCAAGGGTGGTATTGTAATCAGCTCGAATCCATTGTGAGGACTGAACTTTTTTCACCCGCACCGTGCCGTCGAGGTTGACAAAATGGGCTTCCCGCTTGGAAGTGGCAACTGTTGCCACCCCGCTCCGAACCATGCCGCCCGTTAGCGTGCTAAGGGCGCTTTTAGCCTTCTTGGTGAAGTACTTAGGGGCGATCAGGTAAAAAACAAAACCTGTCACCAATAATCCAAGAACCGTGTAGAAGGCTATGGTCCGGTAAGCGACGGTAGTCCATTCGACCTCGACTTTGTGTCCTTGTCCGGGGCCAGGCGGCCGTGATGTCGCATCCATGTGGCCAACACCCTACAGCATTCTTGACCAAAGGGCAATTCCGGTCAAGCAGTTTCCGCATTTTGCCGACCCTGCCACCGACATCGTGTTGAAGCCGAAAGGGCGGTTTCCCAGCCTGATCTGCCTTTAAGTTGTTCATCAGTTCGAGACTAGCTTATAATCAGGAAGGTTAAGTCTACGCATTCGGAGCAATCATGTTCAGACTTTTTAAGAAGCACCGGGAGAAGGTGAAGAAGTACCTTTTGGTTTTTTTCTTGGGCATTGTTTCTCTCGGCATGATCATGGTTTTCACCCCGCTAGGGGGTGGGGACATGGAGCAGAATCAATCAAACGTCCTGGCAAGCGTGGGTGATGTGCGAATCACCACCCAAGAGCTTATGAAATCCATTGACAGCCGTTTGCGCAACTCCTCGCTCGGCAATGATCCCCGCCTGGTGCCGCTCATCGCCGGCCGGATGCTGGACAATATGGTCCTGCAGCGGGCGTTGACCCTGCAGGCTAAGAAAATGGGGCTGGAGGTCTCAAACCATGAACTTCGTGCCACCCTCGAAAAAATTCCCTGGCTTTATCCCAATGGACATTTCGTCGGAATGCAAGCATATCCGAACGTTGTGGACCAGCAGACGGGGATGTCCACGGCGGAGTTCGAAGGCCAGGTCCGCGAAAGTCTGCTGATCCAAAAGATCCGCGCCGTCGTTTCGGACGGCGTTGAGGTCACGCCCGTCGAGGTCCATGGGGCATTTGAGCACCAGAACCTCAAAGCAAAAATTCGTTACGTGATCTTTGATCCCAGCAAATTCCTAAAGGCTGTTTCCATCACCCAGCCGGCGCTCGAAAGCTTTTTCAAGAAAGATCCCGCCCGCTATGAGCAGAAGGAGCAGCGGCAAGTCCGCTATGTCTTGATTACCCCGGATGACGTGCGGTCTCAGGTGAACATCAGCGACGACGAAATGAAGCCATACTACACCGCTCATCTAGCTGACTACCGGGTGCCCGACCGTGTCAAGGCGGCCCATATCCTTTTCAAAACAAACGGGAAGACTCCGGCGGAAGACAAAGCGTTGGAAAAGACCGCCCAGGAGGTGCTGGCAAAAATCAAGGCTGGGGCGGACTTTGGGCAAATGGCCAAGAAGTATTCCGAGGACACCAGCGCCTCAAACGGTGGCGTCATCGGCTGGATTGTGCATGGCCAGACCGTGAAAGAGTTTGAAGATGTGGCGTTTGCCATGAAGCCCGGGCAGGTTAGCGGTTTGGTTCACACAAGCTACGGCATCCATATCATCAAGGTTCTGGATAAACAAACAGCGCACCTCGAGACTTTTGATGAAGTCAAAGATTCGATTCGTTCCACCCTAATGGCACAAAAGCTTGCCCAGGTCGAGCAAGGCTACTCCGACAAGCTGGACAGCGAGTTCAAAGCCAATCCCGGCCAATTTGCATCGATTGCCCAGAAGGCGGGGCTTAAAGTCAACCTGACGCCGCTGTTCCAATACAACCAGACCCTTCCGGACTTTGGTTCGAACGATGCCTTTCAGAACCTTGCCTTTGAGCTTAAGCAGAATGAAGTCGGGCAGCCGATCACCGTGCCTAAAGGCACGGCGATCATTCAGGTGACCCAGATCGTGGCGGCGCACGTTCCCAATCTCGACGACGTGCGGGCCATGGTGGAAGAGGACTATCGAGCGAAGGAGTCGAAAGTTCTTGCCCACGAAAAAGCCGTAGCCTTTGCAGCGCAGGTCAAAAAAGGGGACTTTGAAAAGATTGCTCGCGCCAGTGGCTATGACGCGCAGGAAAGCAAGGACTTCACGCAGCAGGATTCCGTTCCGGGTCTGGGACCCGGCCAGTCTTTGCAGGATGCCTTCACGCTTGAGCCGGGGCAGTCGAGCAACGTGCTGTCGGTCGAGGGTAACGACGTGGTTATCCAGGTTGTGTCCCATACCCCCCCGGACGAAGGCACGTTTGCTTCTCAGCAAGAGCAGATTCGCGAGCAACTTCTCAGTCAAAAGCAGGGTCTGGTGTTCGAGCTTTATAGCCAGAACCTGAAGCAACAGCTCATGCGCTCCGGCAAGCTTAAGATCAACTCGGCCGGATTAAAAACGTTCCTCGCCTCGTACGAGACAAGGTAAAGACAGAAACCCCTCGGGATTTCGAGCTGTCCACGCTGCTTTCGAAGACTCTGCTTGAGGAGGCCGACCCCCAGGTCCGCAATGATTGCGTGCTCTCCGCATCGATTCGGCCGGAAATTCTTTGCCCGCGCGCGTGCGTGGACAAAACAGCGCAGGCAAACGATGGTCGCCATCCATCCAGAAGGCCGAGCCACGGCCCCGGGACGCGCGGCTTGACCTTGCCTGACCCATCCCACATAATTTTCGCGAGGCTTTTTTCATTGCTGAGGAGGTACCGTGCGGGAGATCCACAAAGCGGCAGTCTTGGGAGCGGGGACCATGGGCGCTCGCATTGCAGCGCATTTTGCCAATGCTTCCGTGCCCTGTGTGTTGCTCGATATCGCGCCCGATAAGAATGCGCCGGAGGAGCGGAAAGCTTCGCTCGTCGCGAACGAACCCAAAGCGCGTAACCGAATTGCGCAAGCAGGCTTTGAGGCGGCGCTCGCTTCCCGTCCGCCCGCTTTCTTTGTCCCTGAAACAGCACGATTGGTTACGGTGGGAAATTTCGAGGACCATCTCGACTGGATTCAGGATTGCGACTGGATTATTGAGGCGGTCACGGAGAATCGCGAAATCAAGCGGGCTCTGTACAACGAAGTCGAAAGGTTTCGAAAGCCCGGAACCGTCATCAGCTCGAACACTTCCGGCATCTCCATCAGAGGTTTGGCCGAGGGGATGCCGGAAGACTTCCGTCGTCATTTCCTGGGCACCCACTTCTTCAACCCTCCCCGTTACATGAAACTGCTTGAATTGATTCCGACGCCCGAGACTCTTCCCGAGGTCGTGAAAGGAATTTCAAATTTTGGCGATCTGGTGCTGGGGAAAGGTATTGTCCTGGCCCATGACACACCGAACTTTATTGCCAACCGCATTGGAACTTTCTTCATGATGGACGCCGTCCACCGAATGGCTCAGGACGGGTACAGTATCGAGGAAATTGACCTCCTGACGGGGCCGGTGATTGGCCTGCCCAAATCCGCCACCTTTCGCCTCCTCGACTTGGTCGGGCTCGATGTGATGGTTCACGTTGTAAGGAACCTCGCCGCAGCGCTTCCTCACGACGAGCGTCGCGACGTTTTCACTATGCCTGAGTTCGTCGATGAAATGTATGCGAGAAAGTTGCTGGGGGAGAAAACCGGGCAAGGTTTTTATAAAAAGACAAGGGGTAAGGATGCCAACGGGAAAGGCGGCGGAATTCGGACTCTCGATTTAAGCAGCTTTGAATACCGCGAGCGGCAGAAACCTCGTTTTCCCGCTCTCGACATGGCCCGGAACATTGAAGGCGTGGGCCGGCGCGTGGCCACGCTGTTCGATTCTCCCGACCGGGTTGGGGAATTTTACCGAAAAGTCCTCGGAGATACTTTTCACTACACCGCCAACCGAATTCCGGAAATTTCCGATGATATCACGTCGATCGATAACGCGATGAAATGGGGGTTTAACTGGGAAAAAGGAGTATTCGAGCTTTGGGACGCTATCGGCGTAGAAAAGATCGTTCAGCAGTGGGAAAAGGAAGATCGGGTTGTCCCTCAACTTGTGCAGAAGCTGCTCAGCTCTCAGGGAAAGACCTTTTACGTTTCTGAGGATGGCTCAAAACGCGTGTTTGACCTTGCGAGCGGGCGCTCTGAGCCGATTGAAGATTCCAAAGGTGTCTTGTTGCTTGCCGCCCTGAAGGACCGCCAGAAGAAAGTTAAGAGGAACCCCGGCGCGAGCCTGGTGGACCTGGGAGACGGAATCGCCTGCCTTGAGTTCCACTCCAAAATGAACACCGTCGGGCCCGATACGGTCCAGATGGTTCACACTGCGTTGAAGGCCCTGAAGGAGGGATTTGAGGCCCTGGTCATTGGCAACCAGGGCGCCAACTTCTGCGTGGGCGCCAACCTCATGCTGATCCTGATGGCGATTCAGGAGGGTGAGTGGGACGAAATTCACCAAATGGTGCAAGCCTTCCAAAACGCCAATATGGCGCTAAAGTACGCTCCCAAGCCGGTGGTGTGCGCACCCTTTGGCTTGACGCTGGGCGGCGGCGTGGAGATTGCCCTGCATTCGGCGCGGGTGCGCGCTGCCGCGGAGACTTACATGGGCTTGGTGGAAGCAGGCGTGGGACTGATTCCGGCGGGCGGCGGAACCAAGGAAATGCTGGTTCGCGCGATGGATGCTGTGCCGAGCGATGAAGAAGCAGATCCGCTCCTGTACGTAAAGCAAGTGTTTTTCAACATCGGAATGGCCAAGGTGTCTTCGAGCGCGGTAGAAGCGCGCCGGTTCGGATACCTAACTGAGCGGGATTCCATCAGCATGAACCGGGACCGGCAGATTGCTGATGCCAAACAAGCGGCCCTGGATTTAGTCAAACTTGGTTGGCGGCCTGGGAACCCCCGTGATGATATCCGGGTGCTGGGCCAAGAGGCGTATTCCAAGATGAAGCTTGGCCTGCATCTGATGTGCCGCGCGGAACGGATTTCCGATTACGACGTTGTGGTGGCAACCGAGCTTGCCAAAGTTCTTTCGGGCGGAGGGGAATTTACTTCGCCTCAACTGGTTTCTGAACAATATCTACTGGACCTCGAGCGGGAGGCGTTTGCGAGTCTTGCGGGGCAGAAAGGAACCCAGGAGCGCATCCAGCATATGCTCAAGACGGGGAAGCCTCTAAGGAATTGACGACGGGCCTTCCCTCCTCCGCGGTCTTGGGAAAACCGTGGTGAAGTCAATTGACCGAAATAGGTGATTGCACCGCCGCGTCCAAAGAGGGCATCTAAGCAAGAGTAAAGTTTGTCGATCGAGTAAAACAGGAGTTGGTTATGGAAGAAGCTGTGATTGTTTCTATTGTGCGGACCGCGGTGGGGAAGGCCCCGCGCGGCATGCTGCGGAACACGCGGCCCGATGACCTGGCCGCGGCCGTGATCAGAGAGGCTGTAAGGCGGGTTCCGGGGCTTGACCCGGCCGAGATTGAAGACGTGATTCTGGGCTGCGCGATGCCTGAAGCGCAGCAGGGAAACAACGTCGCGCGGATCGCATCGCTTCGTGCCGGCCTCCCGGTGACGTGTGCGGCGATGACGGTTAACCGCTTCTGCTCGTCCGGTCTCCAGGCGATAGCACTTGCAGCGGAACGCATCATGGCGGGATTTGGGGACGTGATCGTGGCCGGAGGGACGGAGAGCATGAGCATGATTCCGATGGGCGGCTTCCATTTCTCGCCGAATCCTTACCTGGTGGAACATTATCCCGACGCCTACCTGAGCATGGGACTGACCGCGGAAAATCTTGCGAGAAAATATCAGATCACGCGCGAGCAGCAGGACGACTTTGCGCTTCGAAGCCATCAGCGGGCGCTTGCGGCGATCGAGGCGGGCAAATTCAAGGAAGAAATCACACCTCTTGAAGTCGTTGAGGTCAGCTTGAACGGCAAGCACAAGCCGCAAACACGCAAGATGACGTTTGACACCGACGAAGGCCCGCGTCGCGAAACTTCCGCAGAGGCCCTTGCCAGGCTCAAGCCGACATTCCACGCGCAAGGCACGGTGACCGCGGGCAATGCTTCCCAGATGAGCGATGGCGCGGCTGCGGCAGTTGTGATGTCTTCGCGCAAGGCCAAAGCTCTTGGGGCGAAGCCGCTGGCTCGCTTTGTCAGTTACGCAACCGCGGGAACGCTGCCCGAAGAAATGGGCCTGGGGCCGGTCTTCGCCATTCCCAAAGCCCTGAAATATGCAGGCCTCACCCTTGCGGAGATCGATTTGATCGAACTCAACGAGGCTTTTGCGGTGCAGGCGTTGGCCGTTATTCAGCAGGCGGGGCTCGATCTTGATAAGACCAACGTGAATGGTGGCGCCATCGCTATGGGGCATCCACTGGGCTCGACGGGCGCCAAGCTTACGGCTACATTGCTTGGTGAGATGAAGCGGAGAAGAGTCCGCTACGGCATGGCGACGATGTGCATCGGTGGGGGCATGGGCGCTGCCGGCATTTTCGAGAACCTCCAATAGATTAGGTACGTGCGCCGCTCGGGTTCAGCAGTCCAGGAAGCGCGTTCCGGCCACACAGAAAGGAAGCCATGGAAACCACCGCGACACATGCGAAGATTAAAGGCGGCAGCTTCCTCATCGAGCAGCGAAAGCCCGAGGAGATCTTTACGCCTGAGGACTTGACGGACCAGCACCGGCTGATCGCGCAGACGGCCGAAGAGTTTATGACCCGGGAAATCGTTCCAAGAATTCGCGAAATTGAAGAAAAGAACCCTGCGCTTTTGCGGGAGTTGCTCCGGAAGGCCGCAGAAATCGGGCTTCCCGCGACCGATATTCCCCAAAAGTACGGAGGCCTCGAGCTGGATAAAATTTCCTCGATCATTATCGCAGAAAAGATGGCTCGTAACGGCTCCTGGACGGCCACGATTGGCGCCCAGGCCGGCATCGGAATCCTGCCCATCGCTTTTTTCGGCACGGAAGTGCAAAAGGTCAAGTACGTTCCTAAGCTGGCGAGCGCCGAGTGGGTGGGCGCCTATGCGCTGAGCGAGGCGAGTTCGGCTTCCGACGCCCTCAATTGCAAGACTCACGCCACGCTCAGCGCGGACGGAAAGAGTTACATCTTGAACGGCAGCAAGATGTGGATCACGAATGGCGGTTTTGCCGACGTGTTCATCGTGTTTGCCAAAGTCGACGGCCAGAAGTTTACGGCGTTTATCGTCGAACGAGGCTATCCGGGAGTTTCGCCGGGCGCCGAGGAACACAAGATGGGAATTCGCGGTTCTTCCACCACGCCGCTGAATTTTGAAAACGCCGCTGTGCCCGTGGAGAACGTGCTCGGGGAAGTGGGCAAAGGCCATCTGGTTGCCTTCAACATCCTGAACGTCGGGCGGCTGAAGTTGGGGGCGGGATGCGTGGGCGGCGCAAAATACTTGATCGCCGACGCGCTCAAATGGGCCAAGGAGCGCGAGGCTTTCGGGCGGAAGATTGCCGATTTTGGCTTGATCAAAGAAAAGCTCGGCGAGATGGTGACCCTGACTTATGCGGCGGAGAGCATTTCGTATCGGACGGCGGGAATGATCGATCGGATGCTGGAGGGTGCGGATTTAGGCTCGTCCACTGCGGGAGAGCAGATTCTTGCTGCGCTCCGGGAATATGCTGTCGAGTGTTCCATCTTGAAAGTCGTCGGAACCGAGATGCTCGATTGGATTGCCGACGAGGCGGTCCAGATTTTTGGCGGCTATGGTTTCTCCAGTGACTACGAGGTGGAGCGGGCATTTCGGGATCAGCGCGTGAATCGAATTTTTGAAGGGACCAACGAAATCAACCGCCTGCTCATCACGGATATGCTGATGAAGCGCTCGATGAAGGGAGAACTCGGCTTGATCCCCGCGGCCGAGAGACTGCTGGATGATGTTCTCAGCATGCCTTCCGAGGCGGAGTCCGAAGACCACGAGTTGCTGGCCGACGTCGCGGCTTTAGTTGAAGGTGTTAAGAAAGTGGTGCTGCTGGTGGCTGGAAGCGCAGTCAAAAAGTACCTCAATCAGCTTGCGGAAGAGCAGGAAGTGGTCGGTGCTCTCAGCAATATTGTGATGGGAGCGTACGCCATGGAGAGCGCTCTGCTTCGTACCCGGAAGAAGCTCAGCAAGATTTCAGCTTGCTGCGCAGAGGCTGACGCTACGCGAACGTACGCTTTTGAGGCCGCCGACCGGGTCGAGGTCGAGGCACGGCGTGCGCTTGCCAGAATAGGAGAGGGCGATACGCTTCGGGCACAGCTTGCCCTCCTCCGCCGCCTACTGCGCCGGACGCCGCCGGATCTTATCGGCCTCAAGCGGCGAGTGGCAGACCGCGCTCTCGAAGTTGGCCGTTATCCCTTTGCCTAGATTTGCGCGCTGCACCGGCCGGATTAAAACCTCGTTGCCGCTAGAGACCTTTCAACGCCTTACCGGCTCCGGCAAGGTCGGAAACCGCCATGACCAGATCGGCCTTTTTCGCGCCTTTGCCAACGGAGGAGTAGGCGTAATCGACGTTGATGTGCGCTTTCGCCAAACGCTCACCCACGTCCGCGAGTTTGCCGGGCTTGTCAGGGAGCGTGAGCCGGAGGACATCCTCTTCCGTCACTCGAAAATCCAGACTGCGGAGCACTTTCTTGGCCTTGGCGGGGCTCGTTACAAGCATCCGAATGGGACTTTCGCCTCCCGTGCCGTAAGCGGTGAAGGCGGTAATGTTGACCTTTGCTTTGGCGAGCGCCCTGCCAATCCGGGCAATCTGTCCGGGGGTGCTGTCAACCCATACTGAGACTTGTTTTGTCTTGCCCATATGCACTCCCTCTTGAGAAACTCTTGATGGCCTGAGAATACGCCAAAAAACCGCAGGAGTAAAGCTAAAGCCACGTAAGCGAGAGATTGGTCGCTGTTCTTTTTGCGGTGGAAACCAGCGCGCGGTTGGAGAGAGGAATTTCCCGTTTTGGAAAGTTTCGATGTTGGCGGAATCTTGAGTTCTGCGAGCATCCCGGGGAATGGAAGCAGATTCGCCCTGAGATGGGTTGATCAATTCCGGGGCTAAGGGGTAAACCGTGAAACGAATTGAGGACGTTCGAGTCGTGGTCGCGGGGAGCAACAATTTCGATATGGTCGTGAATGCTGAGCGGTTTCCCAGGGAAGGGGAAAATCTGCTGGCATCGAACCTGAAGTTTTTTCCTGGGGGCAAAGGCGCTAACCAGGCGGTCGCCGTAGCCCGGCTGGGAGCAAGGGTTACTCTTATCGGCGCAGTGGGACAGGATTTTATTGGGGATTTCCTGCTCTGCAATCTCGAAACGAGCGGGATCGACACGCGTTGGATCAAGCGTGATTCAAGCCGGTCGACGGGGTGCGCTTTTATCGCCATTTACCCGAGCGGAAACAACTCCATCGTCGTCGATCCGGGAGCGAATTTCACCCTTGAGCCGGCTGACATTGAGAAGACCAAGCAATCGATTGCCGAGGCCGATGCCATTCTTACGGTGCTTGAGATTCCGACGGAGACAGTCGAAGCGACACTGCGGGCGGGCCGGGAGGCCGGGAAACTGACCGTCCTCGACGCGGGACCGGCTCGCCGATGTTCAGTGGAGCTATTGAGGCTTGCGGATATCGTTTCACCCAACGAGACGGAGCTCGAAGCCCTGAGCGGGGAGTCGGTCGAGGGGCGGAAATCCGCCAGGAAAGCTGCGGAAAAACTTCTGGATCTGGGCGCGAAGACGGTGGTGGTGAAGTTGGGCAGCGACGGGTCGATGCTGGTGAACGCCGAGGGCTCGAAACACTTTCCAGCCCACAAGATCAAAGCTGTTGATCCCACCGCTGCCGGAGATGCATTCAGTGCAGCTCTGACGGTAAAGCTTGCTGCGGGCGCGGCCATGGATGATGCCATCCGCTACGCGAACGCGGCCGGTGCGCTGGCCGTTACCAAACTCGGCGCGCTGCCCTCCCTGCCTACGCGGGATGAAGTCGAAGCCTTCGCCGCACAACGGGGCTAAACCCGCGTTCAAGGCTGCGGAGGAAGCCTCACTTGAGGATTACATTGCCCAGAAACCCACAGTTCTCGGCTTTCGAGTCCACCACGCGCAGGCTGACCCGGAATGCCTCGGACGGCAGCGGCACAGACTTATCCAGGCGGACCACTTCCCGGGGATCCACTGCTTCGAGCGTCGTGTAGGTAAGCTCTTCCCCCATCGCGCTATAGAAGACGGCTTCTATACTTCCAGGAACGAAAACTCCAAACACTCCTTTCAGAGTGACTTGGTCCCCTGATATTTGCGCGGAAAACGGCTGGCTGATGACGCCGGCCCAGACGGCGTTCCGCAGGGGATTCGGCGCCCGCGTCGGCGCCCAATTCACCGTGAATTCATACTGCTCTCCCGGATCGAGTGTTGCGTAGGGACTGATGACCTCGGTCTCCAGAAAGTAAGGCGTCTTCTGTGGGTCGTCAGGGAGGGTCTGGAAGAACGGTCCCCGGGAGATGGTGCCGGGACCGTCGTTCCAGGATTCCACCGAGGCGTCGTCAGGATACGATTGATCGGGAAAATACTTGAACGTCTCGAGCAGGGAGATATTTTTCTGCCCATTCTCCACGGCGTACCAGCCGGCGCTTGAGTCTGCGGCAACCTTGCCCACATGATAACGGTAGTGGATGCGCAGCATGTCTCCGTTGTCGATCGCCTGATAACTCGGGTTGCGGACGTCACCGTAAGGATTATAAAAGCCGCGTCGAAACCTGCTGTGAGGGTTGATCGGTACGTACACATAAAGGTCGGGATTGGGCTTGGAAGGATCATGAATGTCCGACGCGTCGTTCTGGATCAGGTGCCAGATGCCCCAGCGAATTTGGCGTTGGCTGGTGTTGCGCATCACCTGGTCAACTCGAACGCGCGTCGTCCCCGCGTAAACATGAAAGGTGCGCGAAAACTGCACACCGGTCCTTGGGTCGGGCGGGCTGGTTACACGGACCGCAACCTCCTGGGGAGTTTCCTTGACGATTTCCGATTGGAAGCGGCTGCCGTCAAGGATGTAGTACGGGATGCTGGGCCATTCCCCGTCGTTCATCCATCCTTCCGGCGCCGGCCACACTTTGTCGCCGCCATAGTTCGCCCACCCGGACTTCAGATTATTCTCGCTTTCGGGCAAGATTTTGCCAGCCAGCTCCGGGTTCACAAAAAAGTAGCTCTGGTCGCCAAGCTGTAATTGAATGGCGCGGCCTCCAATTTCCGGTGCGATGTAGAGATTGATGATGCCATTCGTCAGAAGGTAAACCTTCCATCCTTTGTATTCGGTTCTTTCCAGCTTGGCTGCGAATGGCGGCGCAGGAGATGCCATCGCCGGGCTTGCAGTGAAGAGCGATAAGGAAGCGGGAAAGGAGGCAAATTTGCCTGTGCCCTTCAGGCTTGTGAAGAAGTTCGGAATCGAAAATAGGGAAAGTACGACCAGGATACCGAGAACACGGGTAAATCTCTTCATGGGATCACCTCAGTCTTGCGGCTGCGGATTCAGTATCCACTCGGAACGATCCAAAAGCTCGCCTTAAAAGTCTTTCCCGGCTCAAGAACAATCAGGCCCGGAAATTTCCCCTCGTGATTCAGGTTGAAAGCGTTTGTGATGGTTGTCTCCGGCTCCAGGCAAATTAAGGTTTTGTCGAGAGGCGCCCAGACGTGGCCGAAATTGAATCCTTTTCCAAAAACCAACTCCACCTTCTCGGTTTTGCCCTTGACCCAGTAATGACCCAAACCGTGAGAGTCGCGCTCGAGACCGGAGAAACTGTCGTCAAAAAACCTTTTGCCTAACGTGAACTCACGGGCGTGAGGGACGTACTGATCTGCAGGCTCGGTTTCGCCCGTCGGAATCAATCGCTTGTAGCTATCGACCTTCCAATGCTTGTCGGCCTGAATTGAAACCGTCCAATCCTCCCTCGGTCCGTCCGGACTAAAAAAAGGATGGTAACCGATAAAGACCGGCAACGCGCTCCTGCCAACGTTTATGACTCGCGTCGTGTTTTCCAACTTGCCGTCTTTCAGCCGGTAGGTGATCTCGTAAGTCTGTGCGAAGGGAAACTGCTCCACCAAGCCGGGATACTTGTAATACTCCAAGCGGGAGGTGATGAATGCGCCGGTGGAGTCCGAAGCTCCGGAGTGGATGACTTCCCAATCAGGGTTGAAGACCACCGTGCCGTGGATCGGAAAGTTGTAAGGGGGCGTGGTGAGAAAATTTCCAAGGGATGAATTGAGCAAATATTTCTTGTTCTGAAAGTAATAATATTCATGATCGATGCGGTCGGCCCAGGGAGCGAGGAGAGGAATGCCGCAGGAGATCTGGTGGTCATGAGCGTAGGCCTTGAGCGACTCCGCAGGGACCAGGACGTTTTTGCCGCCTGCCTTGAATTGGTAAACGAAGTTGCCGATGCCGGGAACGATGCCAACGTCCATCTTGCGGCTGGCGTCGAGCAAATGATAGGTGACGTATCCGTCAACCATCTTTTTTGCGACCGAGTAATTTCCTGCCGCCAGGAATGCGGGGACTAAGAAAAGAAGAGCCATTGAAAGAATGCAGCTACGCTGGCCGAGTCTCATATCGATTCCTTTCTCAAACGGATTTTCAAGGGCCGCCGCGCTTCAGAAAGTTCCGCCGGCATGACCAACCGCCGGGCTACGCCGGGAGACCTCCGGACGGGGCTTCGGCAGCCAGCGCCGAAAGGCGGTGGGCCATCTCACGGACAGCCGGGTAAAGATCGCGGTAAACCTGGTAAAGGCCATCATACATTGCTTTGTTCGACACTCGCGGGTACAGGCACTCGCGGACCTGGATCGCCTCGCGGGCCGATTCCTGGACCGATGCATAGGTTCTTGCTCCCACGCCGGCAAGCAGGGCCGCGCCAAAAGCCGAGCCTTCGGACGTCTTGAGCGTCACCACTTCCTTATCGTAAATATCCGCCTGGATCTCGCGCCACAGGAAGCTGCGGGATCCACCTCCCGAAGCCCGGATCTGTTCCACGGGGATTTTGAGTTCTTTGAAGATTTCGAGGGAATCGCGCAGGCTGAAGGCGACGCCTTCCAGAATAGCTCGGATCAAATGTCCGCGAGTATGGGCCGCGGTTAATCCGAACCACATTCCCCGGGCTTCGGGGTCCAGATGAGGCGTCCGTTCGCCCATCAGATAGGGGAGAAACAGCAGCCCGTTGCTGCCAGCAGGAGTTTTTGCGGCTTCATTGATGATGAGGTCATACACATCGATGTCCGTCAGGTCTGCGTACCAGTTCTCCGTCCTCCCAAAGTGGTCTCGAAACCAGCGAAGAGAAAGGCCGGCGCCTTGGGTTACGCCCATAACGTGCCATTTGCCGGGAACCGCGTGACAAAAAGTGTGGATGCGGCCGCCCGGATCGAGCTTGGGATCGCCCGTGTAAGCAAACATTACTCCCGAACTTCCCAGCGTGCTGGAAGTGAGGCCGGGCAGCACAATGCCGTTGCCGACGGCGCTCGCGGCCTGGTCTCCGGCGCCTCCCACGACGGGCGTTCCGGCGACCAGCCCGGTGACCAAAGCGGCTTCCCGCGTGAGGTGGCCGGTAATTTTGGGAGACTCGTAGACTTGAGGGAGAAGTCCGGGATCAATGCCCAGTGCGGAAAGCATCTCCTGCGACCAGCGGCGATTTGAAACGTCAAAGAGCAGAGTTCCCGATGCGTCGGAGACGTCGGTGGCAAACTCGCCCGTCAAGCGGTAACGGACGAAATCCTTGGGAAGCAGGAAGTGTGCCGCGCGCTCGAAAATGGCGGGTTCGTGATCGCGGACCCAGAGGAGCTTGGGAGCGGAAAAACCCGTGAGAGCAGGATTGGAAACCAGTTGGATCAGGCGTTCGGAGCCGACTTGCGCGGTGATCCAGTCGCATTGCGCCTGGCTGCGCTGGTCGCACCAGATCAAGGAAGGACGTAGCACGGCATTCGTCCTGTCCAGCAACACGACGCCGTGCATCTGGCCCGAAAGCCCTACGGCGGCAATGTCCGATCCTTTTACATCCGCATCGCTCAGCGCCCCTTGCACGGCGATTGTGGTGGCTTGCCACCAGTCCTCAGGGTCCTGCTCGGCCCAGCCGGGTTTCTCCATGTGCATGGGCGGATGGTCGCCCGTCGCGGCCCCAACTACATGGCCGTCCGGGCGAACGATGACCACCCGCGTGCCCGTTGTTCCAACGTCAATTCCCATCAGGTAGGGCATTAGGAGCCAGAAGTCAGGAGTCAGAAGCCAGAATTGCCCGAAAATTACGAGGTGAGAAGGCGGCTGACCTCTCCCAGAGAATTCATTAGACCACTTGTTTCACCATAACGGAGATTGTTCGCTAAAATGAGATAATAACGAGCCTCCTCAACGGATCCCTCAGCCATATTCATAAATCGGGCCTTATCCGCTTTGCCCCGTTTTCGGAAGCCCTCGGCGATATTAGCGGGAATCGATACCGCTGCCCGCCGCAGTTGAATGGAGAGTCCGTATTGCTCTTCACGAGGGAAGCTTGCTGTGAAGCTGTAGATGGAAAGCACAAATTGGTGCGCCTTCTGCCATACCAGCAAGTCGCGGAAAGTTTTCGCCGGAGCTCGCACGAAGCAATTCCTCTAGGATGATTTATTTTCGGATTCAGGATTATGCTTCCTAACCCTTGGCTACTTCATCGGCTTCTTCGCGGGAGTCCTGTGCAGACTCTCGATACCACCCTGTAGACTCGTTGCTCCTGATGGCGTCCCTGTGTCCTCGCGGCACCGAGATTGAGATTGCGATTCGCTTGAGCGCTCCTCATTCTGGCTCCTGACTGCTGACTTCCTCCCTGCTAGGCGCTGATTCTCTCCCACTTTCCTGACTTGGCTGACCGCTCGATGGCGTCGAGCACGGTCTGGTTCTTCACGCCGTCCTCAAAATTCGGCGAAGGCATTGTGTCTTTTTCGAGCGCGACTAAAAAGTCATGCACGGCATGGACGAAGGTATGTTCGTAGCCAATGATGTGTCCCGGCGGCCACCAGGCGCCGACGTAGGGATGGACGGCTTCAGTGACGCTGATGGTCTTAAATCCTTGCTGCCCTGGTTTGTCGGTACAGTCGTAAAACTCCAGCTCGTTCATCCGTTCCAGGTTGAACGCCAGGCTTCCTTTGCTGCCGTAAACTTGGAAGGTATTGTAATTCCTCCGGCCCCCGCAGAACCTCGATGCCTCAAACACTCCCACGCTCTGGTTGCGGAAGTGAGCCAGAAAATTGGCGTCGTCGTCCACCGTGACTTTTCCCTTTGCCTTCTTCCCTTTTGCGCCCCAGGCTCCGGTTCCGTCATTGGCCCTCGGGCGTTCTTTGATAAACGTCGTCAATTGGGCCGTCACGGCGTTGAACTCTCCGTTGAGGTAGCGCGCGAAGTCGATGGTATGAGCGGCGATATCCCCGAGGGCGCCGCTGCCGGCATATTTTTTTTCAAGCCGCCACACCAGAGGAAAGTTGGGGTCCATGATCCAGTCCTGGAGATAAGCGCCGTGGTAATGATAAACGTCGCCAATGCGTCCATCTTGGATCAGCTTTTTAGCCAGGACGACCGCGGGAATCTTGCGGTAGTTGTGCATGATCATATGCTTGACGCCCGCCCGCTCCACGGCCTGGAGCATTTTTTGGGCGTCTCGCAGCGTGTTGGCCAGGGGCTTTTCGCAGATGACGTGCTTGCCCGCGCGGGCCGCCGCCACCGCCATTTCACAATGGAGATATCCCGGGCTTGAAACATCCACGATGTCGATGTCTTTCCGCCCGACCACGCGGTGCCAATCCGTTTCCACTTCTTCCCAGCCGAATTGCCGGGCGGCAGCCTCCGCGCCTTTGCGGTCGCGCCCGCAGATTACCTTCATCCGCGGCTCGAGTTTGCCCGGGAAAAACCTGCGAACCTGGCGGTAGGCGTTGGAGTGCGCCTTGCCCATGAATTTGTATCCGATCAGCGCAACATTAACTTCAGTCATCAATACTCCTTCAAGTGGCGAGTGAAGAGCCAAAAATAAGGAACATACCCCTGCTATTGTTTCAGCAGGGTGTGTCGCAAGCCGTTGAGCATCTTCCGGGAAGGTCGCGATACCCGCGCGGCCGAGGTTTCCCTTCTTGCTTGTCACTCATCACCTGTCACTCGTTACTGTTCTTCTTACGCCCACCACATTTCCGTAAGTTTTTCTTTGATCAGGATTTCATTCAGGAAGCGGGCGGCCTTGGTCAAGCCCTCCTCGACCGACATCAGGCTGTCCTCGTGCTCGATGGAGAGAACGTCGTTGTAGCCAACCATCTCAAGAGTCGAAATCATGTCGGTCCAGAATTCTCTGCCGTGGCCGTATCCGACGGTGCGGAAGATCCAGGCGCGGTTCTTCTCGTCGCTGTAAGGCTTCGTATCGAGGACGCCGTTCACTTTGTAGTTTACATCGTAGAGTTTGGTGTCTTTCGCGTGGACGTGAAACACGGCTTCGCCCAGCGCGCGGATGGCAGTGCAGGGATCAATGCCTTGCCAGAACAGGTGGCTGGGATCGAAATTGCAGCCGATGGCCGGTCCGGCCGCAGCCCGCAACTTGAGCAGAGATTCGGGCGAATAGACAACGAACCCCGGATGCATTTCAAACGCGATGCGAACGCCGTGATCCTCCGCAAACTTAGCTCGCTTTTTCCAATAGGGGATTACCTTTTTCTCCCACTGCCATTTCAGGATTTCGGGATAGTCCGGCGGCCAGCAGCAGGTCACCCAGTTGGGATACTTCGAGTTTTCGGAATCGCCCGGGCAGCCCGAAAAGTCATTAACGATCCGCACCCCAAGCTTTTCAGCCAGCAGGATGGTTTTCCGGCTAGCCTCGGCATGGGCTTCTGCGATTTTCTTGACCGGGTGGAGCGGATTTCCGTGGCAACTCAGGGCGCTGATGGTGATGCCCTGGTCGTCGAGTCTCTGTTTGAATTCCTTGAGCTTGCAGGGTGAGTTCAGCCATTCAAGCTTCAGGTGGGCATCCCCGGGATAGTTGCCGGTTCCCAGTTCAATGGCTTGAATTCCCAAGGGTTTGATCTTCTTGATGACTTCGTCCAGGGTGAGTTTTCCAAGCAAGACCGTGAGCAGACCTAGCTTCATGAATATCCTCCACGTAGGGGCTTTGGCGCCCAGCATCCAAACCGGAAAGCTTGAGGTCGCCGTGCCCCAAATTGCGATGAGCTGCTAGCAGACGAAACCTAAATCTATCCACCGCGCGCCACCCAGTCAACAGAAAAATCCGGCAGGGAGGTGAATATCATGAGAGGCCGTGCCGGAGGTCCGCGTGTGGCGCACAAGAACTGCGGTTTGAGATATGCTCTTGTGCGGGAATTGATTTCGGGGCATAATATAGGTGAACTTAGTGGAGAGCATGTTTGTGGAATTATGCCTCTTGACAAGAGTGCGGTTGTTCTGTAAACTGTGAAATTGCTCTGACAGAATAGTGCTCTTCAGAGTGGCGGTGGCGCGAGTCGCCGTAACGCCCAAGAATGGGTGGTCGGTCGAAATGGCCGGCAAGTGAGTTCTTTGACAATTGAGTTGAGCAAGCCACGTCAAAGCACATAGTCCTTCGGGACGATGTGCTAAGCCGAGCGAGCTGCCCGATCCTGAAATCTTGGAGAGGGCGAATTCTTCCTCCATAACCCGGAGGGAGAAGCTCCAAAATGTTAGTATGCGAGGGGTCCTTCGACCTTTCGCATGCAAGCCAATTTCAAACGAGAGTTTGATCCTGGCTCAGAATCAACGCTGGCGGCGTGCCTAACACATGCAAGTCGAACGAGAAAATGTGGCTGTAGCAATACAGTCGCGTGAGTAGAGTGGCGAACGGGTGAGTAACACGTAGCTAACCTACCCTCGAGTGGGGAATAACCTGGGGAAACTCGGGCTAATACCGCGTAATATCCCGGTGGCATAAGTTACTGGGATCAAAGGCCCGCAAGGGTCGCTTGAGGAGGGGGCTGCGGCCGATTAGCTAGTTGGCGGGGTAATGGCCCACCAAGGCGACGATCGGTAGCCGGCCTGAGAGGGCGCACGGTCACACTGGCACTGAGATACGGGCCAGACTCCTACGGGAGGCAGCAGTGGGGAATTTTGCACAATGCCCGAAAGGGTGATGCAGCAACGCCGCGTGAGGGATGAAGGCTTTCGGGTCGTAAACCTCTTTCGACCGGGAAAAACGGGCTGGTGAAGAGCCAGTTCTGATGGTACCGGTGGAAGAAGCCCCGGCTAACTACGTGCCAGCAGCCGCGGTAATACGTAGGGGGCAAGCGTTGTTCGGAATTACTGGGCGTAAAGGGCGTGTAGGCGGTGCGGTAAGTCGGACGTGAAATCCCCGGGCTTAACCCGGGGCGGTCGTTCGAAACTGTCGCGCTAGAGTGTGGGAGAGGGAAGTGGAATTCCCGGTGTAGCGGTGAAATGCGTAGATATCGGGAAGAACACCTGTGGCGAAGGCGGCTTCCTGGCCCACAACTGACGCTGAGGCGCGAAAGCTAGGGGAGCAAACAGGATTAGATACCCTGGTAGTCCTAGCCCTAAACGATGAGCACTTGGTGTGACCCTTCACGGGGTCGTGCCGGAGTTAACGCGTTAAGTGCTCCGCCTGGGGAGTACGGTCGCAAGGCTGAAACTCAAAGGAATTGACGGGGGCCCGCACAAGCGGTGGAGCATGTGGTTCAATTCGACGCAACGCGAAGAACCTTACCTGGGCTTGAACTGTCGTGGACCGGTTCAGAGATGAACCTTTCCCGCAAGGGACTGCGATAGAGGTGCTGCATGGCTGTCGTCAGCTCGTGTCGTGAGATGTTGGGTTAAGTCCCGCAACGAGCGCAACCCTCATCCTTAGTTGCTCGTCCGCAAGGAAAGCACCCTAAGGGAACTGCCGGTGATAAACCGGAGGAAGGCGGGGATGACGTCAAGTCATCATGGCCTTTATGTCCAGGGCTACACACGTGCTACAATGGCCGGTACAAAGCGTCGCGAACCCGCGAGGGGGAGCTAATCGCACAAAGCCGGCCTCAGTTCGGATTGTAGTCTGCAACTCGACTACATGAAGCTGGAATCGCTAGTAATCGCGTATCAGAACGATGCGGTGAATACGTTCCCGGGCCTTGTACACACCGCCCGTCACATCACGAAAGTGGGTTGTACTAGAAGTCGCGATCCCAACCGCAAGGAGGGTAGCGCCCAAGGTGTGACTCATGATTGGGGTGAAGTCGTAACAAGGTAGCTGTAGGAGAACCTGTGGCTGGATCACCTCCTTTCTAAGAGAGAACCGGTTCCCGGAATCTGCTTCGGCAGATTAGGCCGGGAACACATCGCTCAGTGACGTGGCTGCTCAACTCAGTTGTCGAAGGGCAATCTCAATATATTCGGTTTAAAAAAGGCCGCGATTTCTCGCGGCCTTTTTGCTTTTGGTGACGAGGGGCGCAGCACGCATGGCATGCTGTAGGCGGACATGCTATGCTAAGCGCGAAAGAAGAAATTGATGCTCAGGACACGGGATTCGATTTTAAAAACGCTTGCAGCAAACCGCGCAGCGATTCTGCGCCGCGGGGTGCGAAGCCTGGGACTGTTTGGGTCCGCAGCGCGCGGTGAGAGCCATTCCGAGAGCGACCTTGATTTTCTGGTGGAGCTCGATCGCAAGTCATTCGACGCTTACATGGAAGTGAAGGAATTTCTTGAGGGGCTTTTCAACTGCAGCGTCGATCTGGTCCTCTTGGACGCGCTTAAACCTCGCCTCCGCCAAACTATCCTCGAAGAGACCGTCCATGCCGCGGGACTATAAGGTCTACCTCGAAGACATTCTGGAGGCCGCAGCAAGAATTCGTGATTACGCCTCAGCCCTCTCTCGCGAAGAGTAAAAAGTTGCCTCGCCGGATTTGACGTGCACCCGTCCAAAGTTGTGCGCCTTGGCCGACTTCCGCTCTACCCGAGATATCGAATGCGGAGGCCGCGATCGCTCGTGGCCTTTTTTATTTCCTCCGAAGAAACCGCGGGTGGGCCAAAGGGATCGGGCGCATCCTCGGCGCGCCGTGCCGCGGAGCGCCCCCCGGGGCGGCGAGGCGCAGGTTCGAACACACTCATTGGGCCGAACCCTCCGCCGCCGAAGATCCGCCGGGCGTTATCCGTGCGCCAGGCCTGCCGCTGCGTGCCTGCTCGCCCCGCTTTGAGTGTTGCGTTTCCAATCTTCCAGAGAAGGTCCGGCGATATTCCGGGCTCGCTTCCGCAGGGCTTGCATCTCATCGGGCGACAGAGGTTTGAACTGCTGGGCGAGGCGGACGTCGTCCTCAAGTTGGCCGATGGTGGTGCAACCGATGGCCGTGCAACTGACCGGCAGACTCAGCACATAACTCAGGCAATCTTTTGCGCTGAACCTCTGCAAGAGCTTGGCATTGCCAAAGTTTTTCATGCCCTGGATCCCCATACCGCGCTCCGCGGCAACCGGCAGGGCCAGTTTTTGAAAGCTCAAGTAGTGGAAATCCGCGATGTTGAGCGGCATCAGGATGGAATCAAACTTGTCATAGGCGTGCAGCATGGCCAGGTGCACGTAAGGATCGTGATGGCCCGTAAAGCCGATAAAGCGGCACTTCCCTGCTTTCTTGGCCGCTTCAAAAGCTTCGATGGCGCCGCCGGGGCCGAAGATCTGTTCGACCTCACTTTTCTCATTCAGGGCGTGCATTTGCCAGAGGTCCACATGGTCCGTGCGCAGGCGTTTCAGGGAAGTGTCCAACTCCGCCTCAGCGCCCGCACGGGTTCGCTGGTTGGCCTTGGTGGTGATGAACACGTGCTTGCGAAAGGGTGGGAGCACGGCTCCATAAACTTCTTCCGAGCGGCCGTTCCAATAGTCAACGGAAGTGTCAAAATAATTGATCCCCAGGTCGTAGGCGCGCAGGGTGATGGCCTTGGCTTCTTCAAAGGAAATCAGGGGGAAGCGTCCGCCCGCCTGCCCGATCACCGTCAGCTTTTCGCCCGTTTTCCCGAATGTCCGCCGCGGAATACCGCCTGCTTTCACCTTTGGAGCTTTCCCCGCATAAGCCGTCGCAGCCAGTCCTGCAAAAGCACTCCCGACAAAGGTTCTTCGCTTCATACCGCCTCCTTACAACGTCGAAGGTTTCAAAATAGAGTGACTTCCACCTTCTGACAACAAAGGTTGTAGCGGCGGTCTGCGACCGCCGGCCATTCGGCGCTCAGGCAAGCAGTGCTTGCCGCCGAGCGCCGCACCAGAAGATGAAAATCGCTCCATTTTGCGAACATCAGTGGATAATTCTCCAGATTCATAAGAAGCCATAACATTCTTCTCACGATACTTTTCGGGGAAAGGCTGGAGTCGTTGATCCTCCTCTACGGAAGGAATCGGGTCTTTGCGTTAGTAAGTTCCGCTGCTGGAAGTATACCGCAAGTTTCATCGGTATTTGTAAAGCGCTCCGCTGGAACGTCTTGCCTGCGAAAGCAGCCGCCCGTATGACGCCGCCGCGGGACGGACCTGCATCTGGAGCGTCTTGTTCTTTCCCGGTAATCCGCCAAGAGACGCCTCAGCGAGGCGTCTCTACATCGGCGCGATGCCGACGCTTCAGGGGCCGAAGTCCGCCTGAGATGTTGATGTCCTTCTCCTGTGGCACGAGTTCGCTCGCGCCCTTTCGCAACGCGTCCATCACGCTTCTTGCGATGGGTCTGGTCACGGCGATTGGAAGTGTAACCTCAGGGCTCGGTCGATCATCTGAATTGTGTTACGATCATTCCTGTTGTCACGGCTGGGAAAGCTTATCAGCGGAGGAACGTCGATGGAGAATGCGAAAGGCTACAAGGTCTTCAGGTTCGAAAGCGATGTGGGGT
>Ga0307372_10001653_pt1 | contig 38462 bp, 45 predicted proteins | sample OX1MG_FD_202533 | JGI IMG/M metagenome (GOLD analysis project Ga0307372, IMG submission 202533) | Soil microbial communities from Risofladan, Vaasa, Finland - OX-1 | ecosystem: Environmental > Terrestrial > Soil > Coastal area > Acid sulfate soil | place: Finland: Risofladan, Vaasa | collected...
CGGCTTGAAACCCTCCCCCGCCCTGCCGCCGCCCGCGCGCACGACGAGCGCCGGGCCTTCCAGGCCGAAGTCCTCCTGCTCGAAGTCGCCGATCTCCTCGGTCAGAAACGTCTGCGTCGTCTCCGCAGCGGACTCTCCGCGCGCAAGGAGCGCGCCGCAGCGGGAGCAGTAGTTCGCCGACTCGGGATTCTGGAAGCCGCACTCCTGGCAGTACACAAAGCTCACGCTGGGGGCGCCGCCTTCCCGGTCAAGATCTCGGTCAGGCGGTCGACGTCGACCTGGTCGAGCACACTGCGCCCGCCCGAGGTCTGCAGGCGTGCCACAAGCTCGGCGCGCAAGATGTCGATCTTGCCGTGCAACAGGCGGCGCTGGTAGCTGACCTCACGCTCCTGCGTCTCGAGTTCGTCGATCAAGCCCTTCAGCTCGTCGTCCGGTAGCGATCCCAGATCAGGAAGCGGTTCCACGGTGCCGCCTTTCATCGTCGGTCGGGTCTCCTGATTCCAGCAGAGCGAGCCGGAACCGTCAACCTCAGCTTAAGGGTTCAGCTCCTGCCGCCGATCTCCTCCCGGTCGATCACGGAGGTCACGAGCGTCCGCAGCTCCGTCTCGAGGTCCTCAGAGGCCGCTGCCGACTCCCCCTCGGCGTAGAGGTGCACGAGCGGCTCGTCGGCGTCCGGGAGCACCTGGACCCACCCGCGCTCGTCGAAGATCTTGATCCCGTCACGCAGGTCGACGTTCGCGTCGGCGAAGCGCTCGTTGAGGACCCGCATCACGGTTCCCTTCAGCGCCCACGGGCACTGGAGCTGGCGGTGGATCAGGGTCGGTCGCGGCAGCCCCGCAACGAGGTGCGACATCGGCTCGCCCACCGCTGCGAGCAGTTCGAGCAGCTTGCAGAGCGACGCACTCGCGTCGTAGGCGGGCAGGAACGCGGGAAACACGTAGCCGCCGCCCGAGGCGCCGGCGAAGATCACCCCTTCGCCGGCGGCGGCCTGCGTCAGACCGTGCAGCGTGGCAGGCGTCCGAATCACGTCGAGCCGTCCGCCGACGACCTCTTCGACCTGGCTCGTGGCGGTAATGGGGACGGCGACCGTGCCGGTCGCCGTCCGGGCGAGCAGTTCGAGGTACAGCAGAAGCCCCTGGTCGGGGCGGATCTCGCGCCCGTTCTCGTCGATCAGGAACAACCGTTCCGCGGACCGGTCGAAGACCGCTCCGAAATCGGCGCCCACGGCGGCAACAAGCCGGCGCGCATGGTCGATCGTGTCGCCGAACCGCGCCGGCGTCGTCCCCGAGTCCGACGCGAACGGATGCGCCGTCACCGCCTCCACTCCCAGCGGGCCAAGCACGAGCGGCAGCACGAAGCTGCCGGCGGAATAGCCGTAGTCGACGACGATCCGAAAGCCGCGTTCGCGCAGCGCCTCGACGTCGAGGTCGTCGACGAGGTTGCTCGCGTAGCTCTCGCCCGCCCGCGCCGGATAGGTGATCGTCCCGACAGCCGCGAACGGCACGCGCCGCAACTCCTGCCGGGTGAAGTGCTTCTCGATCTCCTTCTGCATCGCGCCCGAGAACGCAACGCCCGGTTGTTCGAAGAGACGGATCTGCACGGCCTCGGGATCCGTCGTCGATGCGCCGACGTGGAAGGCCGCGTCGTAGTTCTGGGTCTTCAACAGGTGCTTGCCGACCGGGGCCGGCAGCGTGCGCAGGTCGGCAACCTGCACGCCCGTCGAACTGAGCCCCGCAATCAGGGCCCGCTTGATCATGCGGTAGGCCGGCGCACTCTCGCGGCTCGCGACGACGCGTGCGTCCCGTTTGAGCGCCGTGCCGAGAGCCGCGCCGAACCGCAGCGCGATCTCAGGCGTCAGATCGACGTTGACGAGGCCGACCACGCCGTCCTGCGCGAACACCTTCGTCGTCCCGCGCGACTCCCAGATGACGCTCTCGTGGATCTGCGCGCCGTACTCGACCTCCTTGTACGGGTAGATGCGCACGCCTGGAAAGATGCTCGACTGGTCGCCCAGTGTGACCTGGTCGCCGATCGCCACGCCTTCGTGCACGTGAACGTGTGGTCGCACGTCGCAGTTGCGGCCGAGAATGGCGCCTTCGATCGTCGCACTCCGCCCGATGTAGCAGGACGCGTCGATCACCGAGCGCGAGACACGCGCACGTTCGCGCAGGGTCGTTCCCGGGCCGAGCACGGTGTACGGACCAACCGACGACTCGGGCGAGACCGTGCAGTAGTTGCCGATGAACGCGGGCCCCTCGACGCCCTCAACGTCGTCGATCTCAACGCCTTCGCCGATCCACACGTCGCCGCGGATCTTCAGCCCCGAGATGTTCAGGCGCACCTTCTCGTCGAGCGCGTCCGAGTTCGCCTGCCGGTACTGGTCGAGGTTGCCGATGTCCTGCCAGTAGCCCTCGCACACGTGCCCATAGATCGGTCGCCCCATCTCGAGGAGCAGAGGGAAGAGCTCTTTCGAGAAGTCGTAGGGCCGGTCGGTCGGGATATGCCGCAGCACCTCGGGCTCGAGCACGTAGATCCCGGTGTTGATCGTGTCGGAGAACACCTGGCCCCACGACGGCTTCTCGAGGAAACGCTCGACCTTGCCGTTGTCGTCGGTGACGACGATCCCGAACTCGAGCGGATTCTCGACCGCCTTGAGACCGATCGTCACCGCGGCCCCCTTCGCCCTGTGCAGGTCGACGATCGTGTTCAGGTCGATGTCGCACAGCGCGTCTCCGGAGATGACGAGGAAGGTCTCGTCGAGCCTGTCGGACGCCAGGCGCACCGACCCGGCCGTTCCGAGCGGGCTCTCCTCAACCGAATACTCGATGTTCACGCCGAGACTGCTGCCGTCGCCGAAGTACGACCTGATCGCCTGCGGCAAGAAGGCGACGGTGATGACGATCTCGGTGAAGCCGTGGTCGCGCAGCAACTCGATGATGTGCTCCATGCACGGCTTGCCGACGATCGGCACCATCGGTTTCGGCTGGTTCGAGGTCAGCGGCCGGAGCCGTGTTCCCTCACCCCCGGCCATGACCACCGCCCTCACGCCAGCACCTCGCGCCGTACCTTGAGGGCGTACTCGCCGAGCGCGATGAGCGCAAGCGCCAGCCCCGACCAGAACACCCACAACGGCCAGGTTGCGCCGGCGTGGGTCACCATCACGAAGCCGAGCGCTGCGTACAGCAGCCAGGTTGCCGCCTTGCCGATCAGGTTGACCTGGAACTCGTAGCCGCGGCCGAGCACGATCGGCGTGCCAATGAGCGTGACGAGATCGCGGGCCGGAATGATCAGCGCGAGCCACGGCAGGCGTCCGGCGTGGATCAGCAGGATCACCGCAGCGTCGATCATCAGCCGGTCGGCGAGCGGGTCGGCGAACTTGCCGAACGCCGACTCCACCTGCCAGCGACGGGCGAGGAAGCCGTCGACCTGGTCGGTGACGCCCGCCACCCCGAAGACGATCGCCGCCGGCCACGAGCGGCCGCCGTCGCACGAGACGATCAGGGCGACATACACGGGAATCAGGAAGAACCGCGCGATCGTCAGGGCATTGGGCAGCTGGGCGCGGGTCATGCTTGACAGGATATGCCGGTGCTGGCCGTACCGGGGTTCGTCGATGCCCACTGTCACGCGTTTCAGCGGGCCCTGCGGGGGCGCGGACCGGGTGGCGACTTCTGGGCCTGGCGCGACGGGATGATCGCCCTGGCGGAGGGGCTGACCGCCGCCGAGATCCGCCGCGAGTACCTCGAGGTGTACCGGGAGCTGCGCGCGAACGGGTACACGGCGGTGGGCGAGTTCCACTATCTCGGCCTCCACGAGGCGCGCTCTGCCGCCGAGGCGGCTGCAGAGGCCGGGATCGAGCTCGTCTGCCTGTACGCCTGCTACCTGCGCGGGGGCAGCCCACGGTTCCGCCAGGAGTCCGTGGCGGCGTACCTGCTCGAGCTCGAAGAGCTGCGCGCCGCCGGCGTCCGCGTGGGGGTCGCCCCCCACTCTGTGCGCGCATGCCCCGCCGATGCGCTGCGCCAGCTCGGCCGCTACGCGTCCGAGCACGACCTGCCGCTCCACGTGCACGCCGACGAACAGCCACGTGAGATCGACGAGTGCCTCGCCGAGCACGGCGTCCGCCCGATCGAACTGCTCGCGCGGGAGGGTTGCCTCGGCCCTCGCTCGACGGTCGTGCATGCGACTCATGCCGACGGCGCCGAGCTCGACCTGTTGCGCGATGCCGGCGCGCGCATCTGCGTCTGCCCGACGACGGAGGCGAATCTCGGCGACGGCTTCCTGCCCGTCGCACGCGTCGTGCACCGCGAGATCGGCATGTGCATCGGCTCGGACTCGAACGTCCGCATCGATCCGCTCGAGGAGTTGCGCGAGCTGGAAGGAATCGCACGCCGGCAAACGGGGACGCGCGGTGTGATCTCCGTCGACGCGTTGCTCGGCATCGGCTCCGACGAGGGTGCTGCCGCGCTCGGGCTCGACACCTGGCCGGACGCGATCGTCGACGTCGATCATCGGCAGCTGCGCGGTGTGGAGGAGTCCGGGCTCTACGAGGCCTTGGTCTTCTCCTGCACAGGCAACGTCCTGTGGAAGACGTCGGACCAGTAGCGCGTCCGCGTCAGGTACGCCGGCTCTGCCGCGACGCCGTGGAGGCCCCAGGCGCCGTCGTAGGAGAGGTAGCGGTAACCGCCGCGGCGCTGCGCCGGCGCTGCGGGCTCGATCTGTGTCCCCTCGTGCCACTCGTTGAACGAGGTGATTGTCACGCGATCGGCGCCGCTTGCGATCGCCGCGCGCCACATCGCGTCGTAGGTCGCCCCGTTTCGCCGCGGCTTCACCTGCGGGTCGCCGCTGCCCCGGCGCGCGTCGTAACCGGGCCCCACCGAGGGAGCGCACAGGAGGTGGAGGGCGTGCGCCTCAGTGCAGAGCCGGCGGAACTTGTCGCCACCGTAGGTGACGATGTCGTAGGTGTAGACACCGTCGAACCCGGCCGCAGCCGCGGCTCCGACGAGAGCTGTCTGCGCAAAGAGCGTCACCCCACCCGTGTGCAAGGCACCCTTCTCCGCAGCCCAGTCGGCAACCGGGAAGTCAAGAGGCCGGTACACGTAGAACGTCGTGATCCCGTACGTGCGCAGGTAGGCGACGTCGGTCACCGTGCCCGCCACCGTGCGGCCGGCGTAGGGCTCGAGGTGCACGGCGACGGCGATCCCCTTTGCGCGGGCCGCAGAGACGACGGCCGGCAGGCGCGCGTCCTCGGGGGATCCCCTGCCCCACCACGAGACGGCGATCTCGTCGATCCCGGCGGCCTTGATCTCGTCCATCTGCTGCGCGATCACGAGCCGGTCGGACGACGAGTACAGACCGCTTGCCGGGTAATACGACGACGCGATGTCGTTCGGCGGAGTGTGCCCGTGCTGGTTCCAGTGCTCGTAGACGCCGTCGGTCGAGGCGAGGCCGTACCACGGGTAGTAGAACGCGGACACGCGCACGCCGGCCTGCGCGGTGGCAGGCAGGAAGAGCACGAGGAGGAAGCCGATGAAGAGTCGCCGCATCGCGAAGAGGTCACGATCATCTACCACGCTCCGGCCGCCGACAACGGACGGTACTCATCCGAACGAGGGATCCCAGCGGCCCGACAGCGACCCGATATCCGGCTCAGGTCATGGCATCTGCGGCAAAAAGGCGGCTCGGCGACATCTTCGTCGAGCGCGGGCTCATCTCGAAGGAGCAGCTTCAGGATGCGCTCGAGCACCAGCGCGAGACGGGCGCGAAGCTCGGCGAGGTCCTCGTCGACCTCGGGCTCGTGACGCGCGTCGCACTCGCGGGCGTGATCACCGAGCAGTGGGACGACCTCCGAGTCACGGAAGGTGGAAGAAGAAACGCCGAGACACAGGCGCGCCGTGTTGCCCCCGGCTCGCCCGCGGCGGAGCTCGCGCTGCGCCGGCGACTCGATCTGTTGACGGAGGAGCTGGCGGAGCGCGAGCGCCGTATCACCCAGCAGGAGGCGACGATCGCCGCGCTCGTCTCCCAGCTCGGGCCGGCCGCCGCCTGACCTTCACGTTCGGGCGCTAGACCGACGCGGTGATTGTGATCCCGCCGCGCGCCTTCTGGCGTAGCGACACGTGCACGTCCGCGCGATCGAGCTCGAGCGCGGCCGCAAGGGCGTCGCGGATCTGCACGGCCAGCGCCTCGCAGAAGGCTCCCTGGTCGCGAAACCGAGCCAGGTAGAGCTTCAGCGACTTCGATTCGAGGCAGAGCGACCGCGGCGTGTAGTCGATCGTCGCGGTGTAGAAGTCGGGCTGGCCCGTGATCGGGCATGCAGCGGTCAGCTCGTCGCTGACGAGCTCGACGTGCGCCACGCCGGGGTTCGGAAACGTCTCGAGCCCCGCATAGGCGTCGCTGCCGGCATGCCCGAGGGCAACGAACTCCTGGTCCACAGCCGTTAGTCTAGAGACGTGCCGCGCGTCTACCTGGCGGGCCCGCCGTTTGCCGAGGAGTATCGCGTGCGCGCGGCCGTGCTCTGCCGCAGCCGAGGCTGGGACCCGGTCGACCCGATGCGGCGCGATTTTCGCGGCGACACCGCCGGCCACGAGGCGGAGATCGTCGACGGAGATCTCGCCGACATCGACTCGTGCGACGCCGTGCTCGCAGCCTTCACCGCACCCGACGAGGGCACGGCGATGGAAGCCTGGTATGCGCACGCGCGCGGGGTTCGGGTGGTCGTCTACACCGGCGGCGAGCCTCCGCATCCGTGGACCGTTTACGTGGCCGATTCGGTGCACGCAGCACTCGAAGACGCCGTCCTGGCGCTCTGATCCTGGGGTAGGATTCGAGCCGTTGCCCGACGCAGACACCACCCATCTGCGCGTCCTGATCGCGAATGAGCGGCGCGATCGGCTCGAACTGCTGGCGCAGGTCGTCATCGGCCTCGGCCACGTGGTGATCGCCCGCGAGATCGACGTGACAGAGGTGGCGGCGGTGACCGCTCGGGAACGGCCCGACGTCGCGCTCGTCGGGCTCGGGGTCTCCTCCGAGCATGCGCTGACACTGATCGACGAGATCGTCCGCGAGGCGTTCTGCCCGGTGGTCGCGCTGCTCACCGCGAGCGACCCCGCGTATGTCCTCGAGGCGGCGAAGCGCGGGGTGTTCGCCTATATCGTCGACACGAGTCCGGAAGACCTCCAGAGCGCGATCGACATCACGCTGCAGCGCTTCACCGAGTACCACAACCTCCAGGGCGCTTTCGGCCGGCGAGCGGTGATCGAGCAGGCAAAGGGGATCCTGATGGCCCGTAACGCGATCGATGCGGAGAAAGCATTCCAGGTGTTGCGAGACCATTCGCAGCACACCGGCCGCCGGGTCGCCGACGTGGCCGCGGCGATCGTCGACAGTCACCTGCTCCTCGTGCCGGCGCTGACGCCGCAACCCGCGGACGAGATCAAGGTCTAAACAAGAGGCTCTAAACGGCCTCATGCTAGAATTTCCCTGCGGAAACTCAATGATCGAGACCGCACAGGGCCCGCCCTCAGCAGAGTAGGTCGGAGCGAGTCGGACGACGGGAACGTCGACGCCGGCACACAGCTCGCACAGAGGGAAGGACCACGATGAAGCTCTTTCAGCGCAGTCTTCGTGCCACGATGGGCCGTTCCAAGCTGGCGGGAGCCAGCTTGTTCATGCTCGGCTTGCTCGCCGTGCTGCTCGTCACCGGCAGCGCCGGTGCCGCAGCGTCCGCGGTGCCACTCGGCACCGCAGGCTCGTTCAGCGTCCTAGCAGGCGCCGGGATCACGAACACCGGGCCCACGACGGTCAGCGGCGACATCGGCACGTTTCCGACCACCACGATCACCGGTCTCGAATCGCTGACCGTGCACGGCACGAATCACGCCGGCGACGCCGTCACACAACAGGCGAAGAACGACCTCGTCACCGCGTACAACGACGCCGCCGGCCAGGGGCCGACCTCGCCGATCGCCGCCGACCTCGGCGGCCAGACACTCACGGCAGGCGTCTACACCTCCGCATCCACGATCGGGCTCACCGGCGCCCTCACGCTCAACGCGGCAGGCGACCCGAACGCCGTCTTCGTGTTCCAGGCGGGATCCGCGCTCACAACGGCGTCCGGCAGTTCGGTCAACCTCATCAACGGCGCGCAGGCTTGCAACGTCTTCTGGCAGGTCGGCAGTTCGGCGACGCTCGGCACCGGGTCGAGCTTCCGCGGAACGATTCTCGCTTTGACCAGCATCACCGTCACCACCGGTGCGACCGTCGACGGTCGCGTGCTCGCACGGAACGGTGCAGTCACGCTCGACACGAACACGATCACCACGTCGAGCTGTGTGACTGCGCCGCCGCCCGCAACCACGACGGCCACCACGACGGCCGTCACCACTGCACCGACCACGACGGTCGTCACCACTGCACCGACCACGACGGCTCCGGCGCCCAAGCCGAAGCCGCCGGTCGTCAAGAAGATCGCCAAGCCCGCGACGACCAAGAAGGCACCTGCCGTCGTGAAGCCGGCGCCGAAGCCGGCCGTGCATGCATTCGGCTTCACCGGCTGAACATGGGTTCGAGCCTCACGAGCGGGCGCACTGTGCGCCCGCTCGGACTGCTCCTCGCGTCGGTCGCCGTTGCGGGCTGCACGTCGAAGGTCACGGCGCCCCTGGGCGGCACCGGAACGGCGGTTCGACCGAACCAGGCTCTCGTCGTGATCCTGCGCGCCCATGAGGCGCACGCCGCGCCCGCAAGCCGGTCGGTGGAAGTCGCCCGCGTGCCATCACGCACACCGATCACCGAGGAGCAAACGGTGCTTCCGGTTCTCGCGCGTTCCGGACACTGGCTGAAGGTGAGGCTTCCAGGGCGACCGAACAGCCACACGGGCTGGATCGACAAAGCCGCCACGGCCGTCACGTCGACGGCGTGGCACATCGTCGTGACCACGTCGCTCCGGCAGGTGACGGTTTACCGGTCGGGGCGCGTCGTCCGTCGCTTCGAAGCCGTCATCGGGACCGCCTCTACCCCCACGCCGACCGGTCAGTTCTTCGTGGAGGAATCGGTCGCGCTCAAGCCCGGCGACATCGGGGCGCCGTTTGCGCTCGCGCTGAGCGCGCGCTCGAACGTCTTACAGGAGTTCGACGGCGGCCCGGGCCAGATCGCCGTGCACGGCGTGATGAACATCGGCGGTGTGCTCGGCACGGCGAGCTCGCACGGCTGCGTGCGCCTCGCCAACGCGGCAATGCGCTGGTTGGCAGTCCGGATCGCGCCCGGCGTGCCGGTCACCATCCGCTCGACCTAGCCGCTCGCAGAGCGCGCCCCGCCGCATCAGAAGCGGGCAGGGCGCCACTCGTGAGCCGGCCGGCGATCGGGGCGCCGAGATTCGAACTCGGGACCTCTAGTCCCCCAGACTAGCGCGCTAACCAGGCTGCGCCACGCCCCGCGACGTCGACACAACGTACCAATCCTTTGCCGCCGGTCGACCACCGCGCGGTACAATCGACCGCAACGCGAGACGCTCACCCAGGTCGCACCAACACCTCTGCGCCCGTTCTCGTTGCCCGGACTCGCAACGGAAGGCCCCTCGTGGACCGGAAACACGCTCTCCGCGTCTTGATCGCCAATGAACGTCCGGAACGGCTGATGCTTCTCGCCGACGTCCTGGCGCGGCTCGGCCACGAGGTGGTGGCGAGCGAGGTCGACGTGACGCACGTCGCCGCCGTCACGGCGCGCGAACGTCCCGATGTCGCTCTGGTCGGGCTGGGCAGCGACCCCGAGCACGCCTTGCGCCTTGTCACCGAGATCATCTCGCAGGCGTTCTGCCCGGTGATCGCGCTGCTCGAGCACTACGACGGCCGCTGGGTCACCGCGGCGGCAGCGAAGGGCATCTTTGCCTACATCACCGGCAGCGACCCGGACGAGTTGCAGAGTGCACTCGACATCTCGCTGCGACGGTACGCCGATTACCAGGCGCTGCAGGGCGCCTTCGATCGGCGGGAGGCCGAGACGCTCGGGGAGACAGATCGCCGGCAGATCAGGCAGCGGGAGGCGCTCGAGCTCCACGACGGCGTCGTTCAGTCGCTGACCGTCGCGCATCTTGCCCTCGAGCTCGACCGGCGCGACGAGTCACGAGACGCGCTCCTGACAGCCCTCGAGAACACGCGCGGGATCATCGGCCGGGCGCTCGCCGAGTTGCAGCTCGAGGGCGTGCCGCTCGAGGAGCTGATCCGCGACTCCGCGCCCACCAGGCCATGAGCGATCCGCTGTCGGGGCCCTCGCGCATTGACGGCGCGATCAGCATCCTCGTCTGCGACGACAACGCCGCAGTCCGCGAGATGCTCTGCATCATTCTCGACGAGAGCGAGGGGCTGCGGGTCGTCGGCCAGGCGACGGACGGAAACGAGGCGGTGGCCGAAGCGACCCGTCTCCAGCCGGACGTGATCGTGCTCGACCTCGCGATGCCGAGACGAAGCGGCCTCGATGCACTGCCCGAGTTGATCCAGGCCGCACCGGACGCCAAGGTCGTCGTCCTGACGGGCTTCGCAGGCAGCGCCGTCGCCGAATCGGTGTTCGCGCTGGGCGCGGCCCGCCTCATCGAGAAGGGGACGACGCCGAGCGCGATCGTCGCGACCATTCTGGAGGTCGCCTGCGGCCTGGCTGTCGGGTCCGACATGCCCGCGCCCTAAGCTGCCGTATGGCCCCTGATTCAGAGAGCCCCATCGTCGACGTGACCGGCCCAGGTGCCGGCCGCCGCCTGCTCGCGGGCCTGGTCGGCTTCGAAGTCCTGCTGTACGGCGCCGTCAGCCTGCTCCTCGCCGCAGCGGCGGTGCTCGTGCTCATCGGCACCGTCCATGAGCTCGTACATGGCATCGCCGCCGGCAGCAGCGCCGTCGGAACCGCGGTCAACGTGCTCGACCGGGTCCTGTTGACGCTGATCATCGCCGAGCTCGTCTACACGCTTCGCTTCGTGCTCCGTACGCACGAAATCGCCGTCGAGCCGTTCCTGTTCATCGGGCTGATCGCCGTGGTGCGGCGGATCCTGATCGTCACCGCGCAGTTCGAACGCCCCCCGGCCGGCGGACACGCCCTCACGAACCTGCTGTTCGAGCTGGGCCTACTCGGCTTCCTGGCGCTCAGCCTCTCGCTCGCCGTCTACTTCGTCCGTCGCGGGCGCGCAACCGAAGCCACCTAGCGCCGCCGACACCGATCTCCACGCAGCCAAGGTAGTTGACCGCAGCGAGGCTGCGCAGTCGCCACGATGCCGTCGCCACGGCTGCGTAGTGCGATACAGGCATGGCAGCGTCACCACCCACGCTCGACGCGCTGCTGCCGCCCGAGATGGCGCTCAAGGCGGAGCAGATCGGCGTCAACAAGACCCGGCAGGATTGGGCGACGACCTTCGTCCTCGCGATCCTCGCGGGCGCGTTCATCGCTCTCGGCGCCGTTTTTGCGACCACCACCCTCGCCGGCAGCGCCTCACTTCCCTACGGCGTCGCGCGCCTCCTCGCCGGCCTCACCTTCTCGCTCGGCCTCATCCTCGTCGTCGTGGCCGGCGCGGAGCTCTTCACCGGCAACAACCTGATCGCCATGGCCTGGGCGAGTCGCCGGGTCTCGACAACGCAGATGCTGCGCAACTGGGCGATTGTCTACACCGGCAATTTCGTGGGAGCGCTCGGCACTGCTGCACTCGTCTACTACGGACGGCAGTACACCTTCGGGCACGGCGCCGTCGGGAGCACCGCGCTCTCGATCGCGGCCGCGAAGACGAGCCTCGGGTTCGGCCAGGCAATCGCGCTCGGGGCGCTCTGCAACGCGCTCGTCTGCCTGGCGGTCTGGCTCTGCTACAGCGCGCGCACGACGACCGACAAGATCCTCGCGATCATCCCACCGATCGCCGCCTTCGTCGCCGTCGGCTTCGAGCACAGCGTCGCGAACATGTACTTCATCTCGTTCGGCCTCTTCGTGAAGGGAGACCACTCGTTCGTCGCCTCATTGCCGGCCGCCCCCGACACGTCGCACCTCACCTGGGGGCACTTCCTCGGCAGCAACCTCCTGCCCGTCACGATCGGCAACATCCTCGGCGGCTCGGTGATGGTCGGGGCGATCTACTGGTTCGTGTACCTGCGGCCGGCACGCGGAGGGAACGAGAGGAAGGAACGGTGGGGCCGCTGACCCCCCAGTGGTTGTTTGCCGGGACCCCACCGGACCCACCAGCTATGACGAGCGGACCTCTGCCGGGTTAGCCGTTCAGCCTTTTGTAAAGCCGATCGACGAGATCCGGCAGTGCTTCGAGCTTCTCCGTGATCACACGAAGGCGGTACTCGCGGAAGTATTCGGGCTCGACAGCGAGCGCCCGTGCGAGCGTCTCGACGACGTCGTTCGAGGGCACCGGCCGGTTCCCGTGCACGAGGTGGTTCAGGTATCCGGCCGAGAGGCCGGTCTTTGCGGCGAGGGCCCGGTAGGTGACACCCGTCTCGTTCATCAGCCGTTCGACAGCGGCTCCGAACCCATCGGTTGCATAGCGGCGGCGCTTTGCCATCAGACCGCCGCGCCCAGTTCGGCGAGCGCGACCCGCCGCTCCTCGCCGCTTCTCCGGCCGCGCACGTCGACGGCGCCGTCCTCGAGGCTCTTCTTACCGACGGTCACACGCACGGGAATCCCGATCAGGTCGGCATCGGCGAACTTCTCGCCCGGGCGCTGGTCGCGGTCGTCGAGCAGGACGTCCTTGCCGGCCGCCGAGAGCGCCTCCGCCGCCTCTGCGCCGATCTCCTCCGCTCCGCCGAGCACGAGCACGTGCACATCGTACGGTGCGACGCTCGCGGGCCAGATGATTCCCTGCTCGTCGTGGTTCTGCTCGACGAGCGCTGCGAGCACGCGCGCCGGGCCGATGCCGTAGCAGCCCATGACGTGCGCGCGCTCCCGGCCGTCCTCGTCGACGAACCGCGCGCCGAGCGGCTCCGAGTAGCGCGTCCCGAGCTTGAAGATGTGCCCCACCTCGATCGCGGTCTCGAACTGGAGGCGGCCCCCGCAGTTGGGGCACGTGTCGCTCTCGGTCGACTGCCGCAGGTCGGCGAAGCGTGCCTCGAAGTCGCGGCCGGCCTGCACGCCGCGTAGGTGCCAGCCGTCGCGGTTCGCGCCCGCGACGAACTGCCCTTCGCGTAGCGCCTCGTCGGCGACGACCTCGCCCGTGAACCCGACCGGGCCCAGCGAGCCGCCGCTCGCCCCGAAGGCGGCGCGAATCTCCTCGTCCGTCGACGGCCGCGACTGCCGTCCGAGCGCCGCGTCGAGTTTCGCTCCTTCGATCCGGTCGTCTCCGCGCACGAGCGCGAGCACCACCGTGCCGTCGGCGGTCGTCATCGGCATCGCCTTCGAGGTCGCCGCCACGTCGATCGAGAGGAACTCGGCAAGCACTTCGCACGTCTTCACCCCGGGGGTCTCCACCTCGTCGGGGGCGGCAAGCGCCTCCGGGAAGACCGGTGCTCGCGGGATGCCCCGCGCCACCTCGAGGTCGGCGGCGAAGTCGCCGTGCTCGCAGGTCACGAGGACGTTCTCGCCGGCGCCCGCCGGCGCGAGGAAGTCGACCGACTCGCTGCCGCCCATCATCCCCGACTCCGCCTCCACGCCGGACGTCTTCAGCCCGCAGCGCTCGAAGATGCGCACGTACGCCCCACGCTGCAACTCGAAGCTCCTGGCCAACCCCTCCTCGTCACGGTCGAACGAGTAAGCGTCCTTCATGATGAACTCGCGCAGGCGGATGAGCCCCGCGCGCGGGCGCGGCTCGTCGCGCTCCTTGATCGAGATGTGGTAGAGCATCTGCGGCAGCTGCCGGTAGCTCTGCAGCTCGCGCGCGTGGAAGCAGACAGTCTCCTCGTGCGTCATCGGCAGCACGTAGTCGGCGCCCTTCCGGTCCTTCAGCCGGAAGATCTCCTCGATGAAGCCGCGGCCGCTTTGCTCCCATAGCTCGGCGGGCGTCAGCACCGGCATCAGCATCTCCTGGCAGCCGATCGCATCCATCTCCTCGCGGATGATCTGCTCGATCTTGCGGTGCACCTTCCAGCCGAGCGGCAGAAACGTCCAGACGCCGCCGGTCACCTGGCGCACGAAGCCGCCGCGCACGAGCAGTTTGTGGTTCGCGGCCTCGGCGTCGGCCGGAGCATCGCGCAGGGTCGGCAGGAAGAGTTGAGAGGCGCGGGCGATCATCGTTGCCGCAGCAGGCTACCGTGGTGTCCCGCGGAGCGCGCCGGTCCTCTACTCGAGCGGGATGGCGGAGGCCTCCGCCATCGCAAGCGCGGCCGGCTTCGCCATCTTCAGCCGCTTGGGGCGAAACATGCCGTCGGCGATCCAGCGGTCGATCTCGTGGAAGAGCTCGTCGACGAGCGTCTCGCTCGAGACCTTCTTGAGCACACGCCCGTGCGCGTAGACAAAACCCACGTCGCGACCGCCCGCAATCCCGAAGTCGGCGTCGCCCGCCTCGCCGGGGCCGTTGACCGCGCAGCCGAGCACCGCCACCTCGAATGCCTCCGGGTAGCTGCGCAGCCGCTCCTCGACGCGCTCGGCGAGCTGCTGCACGCCGACGTTGTCGCGGCCGCAACTCGGGCAGGCGATCATGATCGGCCCGCGCTCGCGCAGTCCCAGCGCCTTCAGGATCTCGAAAGCGGTCTTCACCTCTTCGACCGGGTCGGCGGTCAGCGACACGCGGATCGTGTCGCCGATTCCGTCGACGAGCAGCGCGCCCATGCCGACGGCGCTCTTGATCGACCCGGAGAACGGCGTACCGGCCTCGGTGACGCCGAGGTGCAGCGGGTACGGCACCTTCTCGGCGAGCAGCCGGTAGGCGCGGATCATCGTCGGAACGTGGCTCGACTTGACCGAGATCTTGAAGTCGCGGTAGTCGAGCGACTCGAGCAGGCGCACTTCCTCGAGCGCGGCCTCGACGAGCGCCTCGGCCTGATCCTGCTGCGCGAGCCCTTCGAGGTGCTTCGGCAGCGAGCCCGAGTTGGCGCCGATCCGCATCGGAATGCCCTTCGCCTTCGCGGCGCGCACGACCTGCTCGACCTTGTCCGGACCGCCGATGTTGCCGGGATTGATCCGCACCGCCGCCACCCCCGCCTCGATCGCACGGAGAGCGAGGCTGGCGTTGAAGTGGATGTCGGCGATCACCGGCAGCGGTGAGAAGCGAACGATCTTCGGCAGCGCGTCGGCGTCCTCGCCCTTCGGCACCGCCACGCGCACGATCTCGCAGCCGGCACTCGCGAGGGCTGCAATCTGCGCTGTCGTCGCCTCGACGTCATGCGTCTTGGTCAACGTCATCGACTGAACGACAGGCGGAGCACCACCGCCGATCTGGACGCCGCCGACCGTTACCGAGCGCTTGCTGGCCACGGCCTCAGGGTACCCGCGTCAGCCGCCGCTGCCGAACAGGTCGTTGCGCAGTCCGAAGTACATCAACACGGCGAACAGGGCCAGCCCGATCACGCTGTAGCGGATGTAAACGGTCTGCGCGAACGTGCGGCCGCGCACCTTCTCGACGAGCGCCATCACGATGTGGCCGCCGTCGAGCGGCAATACGGGCACGAGGTTGAGCAGGCCGAGCGCCAGGCTGACGAGCCCGAGCACGAACAGAAAGTCACGCAGCCCTTGCCGCCATGCCTGCGCCGACACACGCACGATCCCCACCGAGCTCGAGACCTGGTTTGTGTCGCGCCCCGTCGCAAGGTGGCCGATGCCGCGCACAGTGCCCGTGGTGACCGACCACGTCAGCCGCACCGAGTCGGCGGCGGCGGCCGGCAACGACTCTCCGCGCCCTGTGCGCGACTCGATCGCGATCCCGATTCGGTACGCGCCTTGTGTCAGCCGGGCGCGCAGCGGCCCCACCGTCAGCCGGCGGCCGTTGCGGGCCACGACGAGGCGGAACGGCCGGCCGTTCGTGGCGCGGATGTGCGTGGCGATGTCCTTCGGCTGGACCGGCGTGCCCGCGACGCTCAGCACCCGGTCGCCGGCGTGCAGTCCGGCGGCCGCCGCCGGCGTTCCGGCGAGGACCTGGCCGATCACGTTCGTCTCCCGCGTCGAGGAGACCACAAAGAGGCACGCAAAGAGCACGAACGCGAACACGAGGTTCACGGCGGGCCCGGCGGCGATCGCCACCAGTCTGCGCCAGGTCGACTGCCGCCAGTAGGCATCCGGTGCGAGCGCCCACTCGATCTCCTGCAGCATCCGCGAGCGGCCGATCTCCGGGCGGATCTCTGCGAGCGCCGCAAGGGCCGCGTCGTCGTCGCCGTCCTCGATCGCCAGGTCCAGGCGCGCCAGCTCGGCGCGCAACCGCTCGCGCTGCTCCGGCAGCAGGCTCGCCGCCAGGTCGCCCGGCGACGGGCGGTTCATGCCGGGAATCTTCACGTAGCCCCCGAGCGGAATGGAGCCGATCCCGTACTCCACGCCGCGACGTGTCGTCTTCGCGATCGGCGGACCGAAACCGAGGTAGAACTTCCGCGGCGTCATGCCGACCGCCCGCGCGGCGAAGAAGTGCCCCGCCTCGTGGATCATCACGAGCAGCGCCAGCCCGACGATCGCAGCGGTCAGGCCCATACCCGCTCCGGCGCCGGCGAAGCCGGCACCTCCGCTCCCTGTGCGGCTCCGTCGAGCCTACGCCGCATGCCGCTCCAGCGCCGGCGAAGCCGGCACCTCCGCTCCCTGTGCGGCTCCGTCGAGCCTACGCCGCATGCCGCTCCACCAGCTCGCGCGCCTGCCGGTCGGCCTCGCGCAGCTCGGCGAGATCGCCCGCCGGTGCGCCGTCTACGCGGCCGAGTGCGTCCTCGACCAGCGCCGCGATGTCGAGGAAGCCGATGCGCCCTTCCAGGAACGCCGCGACCGCGACCTCGTTGGCACCGTTGTAGGCGCAGGGGTAGGTGCCGCCGCGCTCGCCGGCCTCGCGTGCGAGCGCGAGCATTCGGAAGGTCTCGACGTCGGGCTCGAAGAACTCGAGCGACCCTGCGGTCAGATCGAGGGGCGGGACGGGCGTCGCAGCCCGGTTGGGGAAGGTCAGCGCGTAGGAGATCGGCACGCGCATGTCGGGATAGCCGAGATGCGCGATCGACGCGCCGTCGCGAAAGCGCACGAGGCCGTGCACGATCGACGTCGGGTGCACCACCACTTCGATCCGCTCGTAGGGGATCGCGAACAGGAAGTGCGCCTCGATCACCTCGAGGCCCTTGTTGGCGAGGGTCGCCGAATCGACCGTGATCTTCGCCCCCATCGACCAGGTCGGATGCGCGAGCGCCTCGGCCGCGGTGACATCGGTGAGCTCGTCGCGCGTGCGGCCCCTGAACGGCCCCCCGCTCGCGGTCAGGACGACGCTCTCCGGCTCGCCGAGCTGCGCGCACTGGAAGAGCGCGGAGTGCTCGCTGTCGACGGGAATCAGCATGCCGCCGCCGCGCTCCCGCGCCGCGAGCGCGAGCTCGCCGGCGGCGACGAGGCTCTCCTTGTTCGCAAGCGCGAGAGTGACGCCGTGCTCGAGCGCCCAGATGGTGGCCGGGAGCCCCGCAAACCCGAGCATCGCGTTGAGGACGACGTCGGGCTCTGCCTGCCCGAGCAGGCCGGTCGGGTCGCCGCCCACCTGCGTCAGTGGGGCAAGCCCGTCGATCGGCGTCGTCCCGGAAGTCGCGGCAACGAGCTCCAAGCCGGGATCGGCTTCGATCACCTGAAGGGCCTGGCGACCGATCGATCCGGTGGCGCCGAGCAGGGCGACGCGCGTCATGCCCACAGTGTGCCCGGAGTCCCCCTCCCTGCCGACGTGCCTGATCGAGCCCCGTCCGGTGTCAGACACCGATACGGAACTGTCACGTGAACGCGAGGATCGTGAAGTACGCCGCCGGGGCCGCGAAGAGCAGTGCGTCCATCCGGTCGAGCATGCCGCCGTGGCCGCCGAGCAGCGTGCCGGTGTCCTTCACCGCCATGTCGCGCTTCAGCAGCGACTCGAAGAGGTCACCGAGCGGTGCGGCGAGCGCCAGCACGACGCCGAGGACGATCGACTGCGAGATTGACAGGAAGTGCTGCTTGTAGAGCGCCACGAAGGTGACGAAGATCGTCGCCGCCGTTCCGAAGACGAACCCCTCCCACGTCTTGCCCGGTGAGGTGTGCGGGGCCATCTTGTGCCGGCCGACCACCCGGCCGCCTGCGTAGGCGAACGTGTCGCCCGCCCACACCGCCAGCAGCAACGTGACCACCGCAAGCCGTCCGTGGCTGGGAAGCTCGCGCAACAGGATCACGAAGCCGAGCCCGAGCCCGATCCACACGGCGCCGAGCACGGTGCCGCTGATCGCGATCGTCGCTGCCTGACGCGTGCCGGAGACCGCCTTGAGCACGAACGCGAGCACGAACGTCGAGAGCACGCCTCCGATCATCCAGTGGAGGCCCGAGATCTCGGCGCCCACGAGCGCGAGCGCCGCACCGATGTACCCGGCCAGGGCGAGCGGGGCGAGCGGCCGCGCGAGCAGCCAGAACTCGTGCAGCGAAACCGCGGCAGCGAACGCAGCGAGAGCGAAGACCCACCAGCCTCCCAGATAGACCGCGCCGAGCACGACGGGCACGAGGATGAGCGCGACAACGATGCGCGAGACGGCGTTGCTCACGTCGACCGGCCGCCGAATCGCCGGCGGCGGGACGCGTAGTCGGCCAGAGCCGCCCGGAGGTCGCGCTCGTCGAAGTCCGGCCAGAGAGTGTCGACGAACACGAGCTCTGCATACGCGAGCTGCCAGAGGAGGAAGTTCGAGATCCGCAGCTCGCCGCTCGTCCGAATCAGCAGGTCAGGGTCGGGAAGCTCCGGCGCGTACAGGTTCGCCGCGAAGACGTTCTCGTCGATGTCGGCCGCCTCGACCCCGCTCTCGACGAGTCGACGTGCGGCCTCCACGAGCTCTGCGCGTCCCCCGTAGTCGAAGGCCACCCAGAGGCTGAGGCGCGTGTTGAGCGCGGTGCGGTCCTCCATCGCCAGCATTCGCTGCTGGAGGGTCTCCGGCGCGCGGTCGCGCCGGCCGATGAAGCGCACCCGGACACCCTGCGCCGCCAGGTCGGGCAGCTCGCGCTCGATTGTCTCGGCGAAGATCTCCATCAACGCGTCGACCTCGTCCTGGGGACGCGACCAGTTCTCCGTTGAGAACGCGAACACCGACAGGTCGTTGATGCCGATGTCGATCGCGGCTTCGACGATGCGACGAACCGTCCGAGCGCCGGCGCGATGCCCGGCGGCCGGGGGCAGCCCGCGGCGCTTGGCCCAGCGTCCGTTCCCGTCGAGGATGATCGCCACCGAGCCTGCCACCTCCGGCAGCTCCTGATGGGGCAGCGGCCGGATCCGGGCGAGTGTGCGAATGCGCGAGAGCAGCTTCATGGAGGCCTCAGACCTCCATGATCTCGGCCTCTTTGCGCTTCAGCAACTCGTCGATCTTCGCCGTGTGGTCGTCGGTCAGCTTCTGGACGCGGCTCTCGGCCGCGCGCTCGTCGTCGTCGCCGACGTCGCCGTTTCGGACGAGGTCCTCGAGGTGTTTGATCGCGTCGCGCCGGACGTTCCGCACGGCGACGCGTCCCTCCTCGGCCATCTGCCGAACAACCTTCACGAGTTCCTTGCGACGTTCCTCGGTCAGCTGCGGGATCGGCAGACGGATCAGCTTGCCGTCGTTCGACGGCGTCAGGCCGAGATCGGACTCCATGATCGTCTTCTCGATCTGCTTGATCGACGTCGGGTCGAACGGCTGGATCGTGAGCAACCGCGGTTCCGGAGCGCCGATGGTCGCCAGGTTCTTCAGCGGAGTCGGCGTCCCGTAGTAGTCGATCGCAATCCGATCGAGCAGCGCGGGAGTCGCGCGCCCGGTGCGCACCGAGTTGAAATGCTCGTGCGTCGCCTCGACCGACTTGTCCATTCGCTGCGTCGCGTCACCGATGAAGTTCTCGATCACCGTTCGTCTCCTTCGGGTGTAGAGATGAGGGTGCCTACGCGTTCGCCTCCCACGACTCGTCCAATAGTGCCCGGTGCGAGCTCGAAGACGTGAATCGGGAGGCGGTTGTCCATGCAGAGCGAAAGGGCGGTCGTGTCCATTACCTTCAACCCTCGCTCGATCGCCTGCAAGTGCGTCAGCTCCGGGACCAGCTTCGCGTCGGGGTTGGTGCGCGGATCGCCGTCGAGGACGCCTTCGACCCCGTGCTTCGCCATCAGGATCGCCTCCGCTCCGATCTCGAGCGCGCGCAGCGCCGCGGCGGTGTCGGTGGTGAAGTACGGGTTGCCGGTGCCGGCTGCAAAGATCACGATGCGGCCCTTCTCGAGATGGCGCACGGCACGCCGGCGAATGTACGGCTCCGCCACCTCCTGCACCTCGATCGCCGAGAGGACGCGCGTGTCGGCGCCGTTGCGCTCGAGCGCGTCCTGCACCGCCAGGGCATTCAGCACTGTCGCGAGCATGCCCATGTAGTCGCCGGTCGCGCGGTCGATCCCGTGCTCGGCCGCCGACATGCCGCGGTAGATGTTCCCGCCGCCGATCACGAGGGCGATCTGCGGGCCGCCTGCGCGAACGCTGGCGAGCTCGCCCGCGAGCGCGTCGACGGTGCCCGCATCGAGACCGAAGTCTCCGGGGCCCATCAGGGCCTCCCCGGAGAGCTTCAGGAGGATGCGCTGGAACGGCACTGTCGAACTAACCGACTGCGTACCACGCGTAGTCAAGGAGCTCGACCCCGCGCTCCTTCAGATACTGCGCGACCGTGCTGGTGGACTCGTCGGCCCGGTACCAGGTCTGCTCGGTCAGCACCGCCTCGCCGAAGAACTTCTTCTGGAGCTGTCCTTCGACGATCTTGCCGCGAACGTTCTCGGGCTTCGAGAGGACCTCGTCGGAGTTGGACAGGATCTCCCGCTCGGTGTCGACGAGCTCCTGCGGAATCTCGTCGCGCGTCCCGTAGGTCGGCCGGGCGAACGTGAGATGCAGCGCAAGGCTGCGCGCCGCCTGCGGGTCGCCGCCGCGCGTGTGCACCAGCGCGCCGACCTTGTTCGCGGGCGAGTGGACATAGAACGAGAGCAGTTCGTCGCCCGACGCCTGCATCCGCTTCGCGCCGGCGGCCTGGATGTTCTCGCCGAGCCTGGCCGCAAGCGCGACCCGCTCGTCCTCGAGCGACGACGCGTCGCCGCCGTCGAACACGGTCTTGAGAAGCCTCTCTGCGTAGGCGAGAAAATCCTCGTTGTTCGAGACCGGCTCGGTCTCGCAACCGACTGCCGCGATCGCGCCGACGTCGTCGCGCACCATGATGCCGACCTTGCCCTCGCTCGTCTCGCGGTCGGCGCGCTTCGCGGCGGAGGCCATTCCCTTCTCGCGTAGCAGCTTCACGGCCTCGTCGAAGTCGCCGTCGGTCTCCTGGAGCGCGCGCTTGCACTCCATCATCCCGGCGCTCGTCGCATCGCGGAGCTGCTTCACCATCGCGGCGGTGATCTCGGTCATTCCGCGGTCTCCTCGCCCTGCTCGCCCTCTCCGACGACCGCTTCGGCGACGGGCGGCACTTCGACGGCCGTCTCTTCATCGACCGCGGCGGCCTCGTCCTCTGCCGCAGGCTCCTCGTTCTTCCTGTCGCGCGCTTCTTGCAGCTCGGCGGGCGTGACCTTCCGCTTTCCGGCCTCGATGCCGTTTGCAACCGCCTTCACCACGAGCGCGCATGAGCGGATCGCGTCGTCGTTGCCGGGGATCACGTAGTCGGCCTCGTCGGGATCGCAGTTCGTGTCCACGAGGGCGATCACCGGCAGCCCGAGCCGCTTGGCCTCGCGCACGGCGAGCTGCTCCTTGCGCAGGTCGACGATGAAGATCGCCTCGGGCTGACGCCGCATGTCGGCGACGCCGCCAAGGTTCGCCTCGAGCTTTTCGAGCTCCGCCTCCATCGAGATGCGTTCTTTTGCGGGCAGCAGGTCGAGCTGGGCCTCCTGCTTGAGCGAGCGGAGCTCGTGGAGGCGCTGGATGCGGTCGGAGATCGTGCGCCAGTTCGTCAGGAGACCGCCGAGCCAGCGGTTGTTGACGTACGGCATGCCGACGCGCCTTGCCTCGTCACGGACCGAATCCTGGGCCTGCTTCTTGGTGCCCACGAAGAGCACCGAGCCGTTGCGCTCGGCGATCGCCTTCGCGAAGTTGTACGCCTCGTCCAGCAGTTCCTGGGTCTGGGTGAGGTCGATCAGGTAGATGCCACCGCGCTCGCCGAAGATGAAACGCTTCATCTTCGGGTTCCAGCGGCGTGTCTGGTGGCCGAAGTGGACGCCGGCCTCCAGCAATTCCTTCATGGAAACGACGGGCATGGGAGCCCCTTTCTACGGTTATTGGATTGCACTGCACCGGCGAGGCCGCGGTGGAAGCCGGAGCGAACATCCGGCCACCGTCCACCAACGTCTCCCTCCGGTCGAGGGAACGACGGACGAGGGCATGGTAGCCGCCTTACCCGAGCGAGGCGAGAAACGCCTCGAGGGCGGGCGGCAGCTCGGAGCGAACGTCGATTCGCTCGCCTCCGAACGGGTGCGGGAAGGCGAGGGCCGAGGCGTGCAGAAACTGGCGGCCGAGCGCGGGCTCGGGCACGCCGTAGGTCGGGTCGCCGACCACCGGCAGGTCGACCGCGGCCAGGTGCACGCGAATCTGGTGCATCCGGCCCGTCTCCAGGTTGATGCGGAGCAGTGCGTGCTCCGGCCACAACCGTTCGACCTCGAAATGCGTGACCGCCTCGCGCGGGGTGTCCGTGTCGAGGGAAACACGTGTCGCATCTCCCCGGTCGCGCCCGATCGGCGCTTCGATCCGGCCGCTGCGCGAGCGCGGCCGCCCCCGGACGAGCGCCGTGTATGTTCGCTCGAGCGTCCGCTCGCGCACGAGCTCCGACAGCCGCTCGTAGGCCTCCTGCGACCGCGCGACCACCATCAGCCCGGAGGTGTCGCGATCGAGACGATGGACGATCCCGGGGCGCTCCGGGTCACCGCCCGCGATCATCCCCGCCAGAGCGTCGACGAGCGTTCCGCTCGCGTGCCCGGCGCCCGGGTGCACGACGAGCCCGGCGGGCTTGTCGACTACGAGCAGGTGCTCGTCCTGCCAGGCGAGCGCCGGCCGCTCCGGAACAACGATGACGGGCGCCGGCGGTGCCTCGGACAGCTCGACCTCCTCCCCGCCCTCGAGACGAAAGCTCTTCGGCCGGGCGATCCCGTCGACGAGCGCGCCCGCCTCGACCGCCCGCTCGGCGGCCGAGCGCGAGCCGAGCGTCGACGCGAGGAACCGGTCGAGCCGCTCGCCCGCGGCTTCCGGCGGGACCTTCACCGCGCTGCGACGTCGATGCCGCGCCGCGACGGGCGCGGCGCCCGGTCGGCGACGACGAGCGCGCCGAGCAGGACGGCGACGCCGATCACGATGAAGCTATCCGCGAGATTGAACGCCGGCCACCACTTGAGGTCGATGAAGTCGGTGACGTGATGAAGGCGGATGCGATCGACGAGATTCGAGACGCTGCCGCCGATCAGAAGCCCGAGCGCGGCCGGCAGAACCGGATGCCGCGCGCCGGAACGCGCGAAGTAGACGAGCATCCACACGACTGCGCCCGCCGTGACGGCGGTGACGACCGCCGTGGCGCCGGAGAAGAAGCCAAACGCGATCCCTGAGTTCTGGACGTGATGAATCGAGAGCGGCCCGGCCACGTGCACCGAGGCATCGAGGGCCAGCGTGCTGGTGACGATCTGTTTTGTCACCTGGTCGGCCAGCACGGCCGCGAGCACGACCGCCCCGAGCCCAAGCCATTGCCACAGACCCGCTGCAAGCGAGCGCTCCGCGACGGAGACGGGCTGCAACCCGTTCGTCGACGACCCGACCCTGACGTCGGCCAAGCCGGCGCCGTCACTACGCGTCGGGTCCGTGAGACTCAACCGGACCGGCGCTGATCGTCGATGCAGAGGCGGGCCCACGGGATCGCCGACAGGCGCTCTACGCCGATCGGCTCGCCGCAGATCTCGCAGACGCCGTAGCTGCCGTCGGCGATCCGTCCGAGGGCGGCTTCGACCTCCGCGAGGGCCTTCTGGGCGCCTTCTTCGAGGCCCTCGTCGAGCTCGCGGTCGTAGGTCGCCGTCGCCATGTCGGCCAGGTGGTCGCCGGAGCCGCGACCGCCGATGTCGCCGAGCTCCTCCTCCATCGTCCCCGGGTTCTCCTTGTCGAGGAACGCGAGTGCGTCACGCAGCCGTGCCTGCTCCGACTCGAGCGCCTGCTTGAACTCGCCGGTGTCGATGTCGCTCATTCGAACTCCTCTCCGGCGCCGCTCGCCTGCCCGAGTCGCCGCTCGATCTCGTCGTCGTCGATCCCTTGGAGCGCGACCATCTTGTCCCTGGAGCCGTGTCCGGACACGATCTCGACGTCACGCACTGACAGCGCGAGAGTAGCCGCGAGCAGCCGCACGACGGCGGCATTCGCCTTGCCGTCCGCCGGCGCCGCCGTGACGCGAACCTTCCAGGCATCGCCGTGGCGTCCGACAACGGACGTCCTGGCCGCGCCGGGTGAAACTCGAAGCTTGAGCCGAGCGCTCACGGCGCCCAGGTTACCCCCAGGCGAAGTCGCGCCCGGCCCACGGACCGTCGTCTGCGCCCGCCGGCGGGGCCGGCTGCACCGGCGGAAGCTTCGGCGACACGAACGCCTGCGGCTGCGGGGCGACGGCCTCCGGGTCGACCGCCTGGAACTCGCGGGTGTCCTGGCGATTCGGCCAATGCTCGGACGGGCCCTCGGCCTCGGGCAGCTCGTGCTTGGTCTCCTCGACCATTCCGAGGGCGGCCCGCAGCAAGGTCTCGACACGCCGCACCTCGCCGAAGAGCCGCTCACGCTCGCCCTGCGCCGCACGGGTTACCGACCGCGCCTCCTGATGCGCCTCCGCGACAATCAGCTCGGCCTCCTTCCTGGCCTGCTCCCTCGCGTCGCCGGCCGCACGCTCGGCAGAAACGAGCGTCGAGGTCAGCAGCGCCTCGCGCTGCTTGACGTCGACCAGCAGCTTCTCGACGTCCTCGAGCTTGTCGACGAGCTCGCCGCGCTCGCGCCAGACCTCCTCGAAGCTGTCGGCGACGTCCTCGATCAGACTGTCGACCTCGTGGCGTTTGTACCCAAACAGCCCCCGGGTGGGGCGAACATGTCTCAGCTCAACGGGCGTATAGCGCATGTGGGAGCTCCTCTCAGTGCAGGCGGTCGAGGACGGCGATGACAATCCGCTCAACCGCGATCAATGCGAATACGGCGACCATCGGCGAGAAGTCGAACGGCCCCGCCGAGAACGGCAGGAGCCGTCGCCAGAGCCGCAGGTACGGCTCACACACGTCGTAGAGGAAGCGCTGGACCGGCCGCAGCGAGTACGGCAGCTGCACCCAGGACGTGAGGATGTAGGCGAGGATCGCCAGGATGTAAACGCCGACGAAGACGTTCACGAACAACTCGACTTCCGTGACTGCGTCGAGCAGCATGACGCACCCTTCGCGCCAGACGCCGTGTTTCCTACGTGAGCTAGGCCTGGTTGAAGAAGCCGCCGCGCTCGAGGAGAGCGGCGCGCTGCTCGGCCGAGACCTCCACGTTGCGCGGCGTCAGCAAGAAGACCTTGTCGGCGACGCGTTGCATGCCCCCGTTCAGGGCATAGGTGAGGCCGCTCGCGAAGTCGATCAGCCGCTTCGAGAGCTCTGTGTCGGCGTTCTGAAGATTCAGGATCACGGGGATCCCCTGCTTGAACTTGTCGGCGATCTGCTGCGCGTCGTTGAAGCTGCGGGGAAGCACGAGGTGGACACGAACGTTCGACGGGTTCGGCACCGCCTCGATCTGCGGTCGCATCTCGCGCACACGCGACGCGCGCGCCGTCGGCACGCGGGAGGTCGGCTGGTCGGCCTCGGACTCGGTCCAGTCGTCGAAGTCCTGCGACCGGCGCCTCGGCGTCAGACGGCGGACGTTCGGCCGCTCGCGATAGCTCTGCTCGAGGCTCTCCTCGGCGACATAGCCGTCCTCGTCTTCCCATTCGTCGTCCTCCTCGGCGATGCCGAAGTAAACGAGCGTCCGACTCCAGAGGTCTCCGAGGGCCACGTGCGGGGAATTCTAATCTCGAAACAGGACTGACCCCACACGAACGTACGTCGCACCCTCCTGCGCAGCGACGGCGTAGTCCTGTGTGGTGCCCATGGAGAGGTCCGAAAGACCGTGCTCGGCGGCGAGCCCGCGCAGCCGGGCGAAGTACGCCCGGGAGTCGGCGGGGGTCGCGGCAGCGGGCGGCATCGTCGAGAGCCCGCGCACGTCGTAGCCCAGGTAGGAGGCGATCTCAGCCGGCTCCACGCCGGACTTCGAGGCTTCTCCCGCAAGGTTCACCTGGACGAGCGCGGGCACTTCGAGCCTGCGCGCAGCCGAGTCCGAGTCGAGGGAATGCACGAGCTCGCAGATGCGGTTCACGACCCTGACCTTGTTGGACTGCAGATGGCCGATGAAGTGCCAGCGAAACGCATCGCCGTATTCGGCGTGCTTCTCCTCGAGGTCCTGCGCGCGGTTCTCGCCGACCACGCCGATGCCCGCCTCGACGAGGAACGCGAGGTCGGCGAGCGGCACGTATTTGGTCGCGGCGACCACCGTGACCCCGGGTCCGACCTCCGCCTGGACGCGCTCGAAGCGCGCTCGAATCGCGTCAGACGACAGCACCGATCACCCCCTGTACGCCACGCGCGGTCCCGCTTCGCCGGTGCGAGAAGAAGAGCTCCGGATGGCAGCGGGTGCACAGGTCGGTGCGCTCGACGTGCTCCACGCCGGCGGCCCTGAGCGCCCGTTCGGCGGCCGTCCACAGGTCAAGCCGCCGGTCCACGGTCAGGTCGTCGGCGAAGAGAGCCGCCACCTCGGCGCCCACCTCGTAGCAGCAGGGGCCAACCGCCGGGCCGATGACGGCGGCCTTCGCGCCCGCGCCGATCGCATCGGCGCCGGCTGCGACGACGCCCTCGGCCAGTCCCCGCCAGCCCGCGTGCACGACCGCGAGGGCCCGGGGTCCCTCACGGCGCGCGATCGCGATCGGCAGACAGTCCGCAGACATGGCGAGCATCGGCAGGAGGGGCTCGTCGGTCCACAGGCCGTCTCCCGGAGCGCCTCGATCTCCGGCGGATGCGCGGTGCACGTTCGGTGAGTGCACCTGCCGGTTGAACGCGAGCAGCGACGCGTCGAGACCGAGTGCCGCACACGCGATCCGCCGGTTCTCCTCGACCGTCTCCGCGCGGTCGCCTGTTCCCGTCGTCAGGTTGAGCGATTCGTACACGCCGGTTGACACCCCTCCGACCCGCATCGTGAACGCCACGACATATCCCGGCTCCTGCCAGTGGATCACCGTGCGAGCTCCTGCGCGCGCTCGAGCAGCCGCTCGCGGGTGTTGCGGGCGGGCTCGTGAACGACCTCGTCGAGCAGTCTCGCAAGCGTCCGCCCAAGCGCCGGCCCGGGCGCATAGCCGAGCGCAACGAGATCGTCGCCGCCGACCGCCAGGTCGCGCAGCCGGTGCGGGCTTCCCTGCTCGGCTTCCACCACAGCGCGGAAGCGGGCGAGCTTCGCCAGGTCCGCAGCCGGCGGCCGGCCCTTGCCGCGCAGGTCGGCCTCCTTGTGGTCCAGAAGGTCGAAAAGCAGGCCCGCGCCGTACCGCGCGAGCAGCTTGCGCGCCCTCAGCGGGTCAACCTTGCTCGGGCCGATCATATGCCCGCGCACGATCCGCACGACACGCTTGCGCAGCTCGGTCGGGTAGCGCAGCCGGTCGAGCGCCTCGGCGGCGAGCTCGGCGCTGACCTGCTCGTGGCTGTGCACCGCATAGCCGGGTTTCGCGTAATAGTGCAACCTGCCGTCGTTTCCGCGCCACGCGACCTGCGGCTTGCCGAGGTCGTGGAAGAGCGCGGCAAGCCGGATGCGCAGCGGGTAGCCCAGGTCGGCGGCCGCCTGCACGACCTCGAACGTGTGCTCGTCGACGGTCAGCTCGTGCCAGCGGCTCTCCTGTTCGAAGCCGATCGCCGCAGCCATCTCGGGCAGGAGATGGACGAGGACGCCCGTGTCGCGCGCAAGGCGAAGCGCTCTCGCCGGCTGCGCTCCGAGCAGGAGCTTCGAGAGCTCCCCCATGCCGTCTGCGGCAAGCCCGCCACCGATCCGTTCGCCGGAGACAAGCTCGACACTCGCCGCCTCCTCGCGCATCTGCAAGAGGGTCTGCTCGTCCGGTTGGAGGCCGAGCTGCGACACGAAGCGCAGACCGCGGACGATCCGCAGCGGGTCCTCCGCGAAGCTCGTAGCGGAAACGGTCTTCAGCGTCCCTGCCGCCAGGTCGGCACGGCCGCCGTACGGGTCCACGATCGTCCCGTCGGCGAGACGCCGCGCCATGGCGTTGACGGTGAAGTCGCGGCGTGCGAGGTCGTCCTCGACGCTTGCCTGCGGGTCGACGACGATCTCGAAGTCATGCCGCCCCGGCCCCGTCGAGATCTCGCGCCGCGGCGGGGCGAGCTCGATGCCGGCGCGCACGAGCGCACGCACCGCCGGGTCGCGCGGATGAAACCGCACGCCGACGGGGCGGCCGGCGACCACCAGCTCGTCGGGGCGGCCGTGTGGTGCGAGCGCGCCACGCAGCCCCGCGATGTCGAGACCCGGGACGAGGAAGTCGGCGTCCTTCGCATCGACGCCGAGCAGCTCGTCGCGCACGGCACCGCCCACGACGTACGCGTCCAGCCCGAGCGAGCGGACGTAGGCCTCGATCTGTCTAGACGAGGGCGATCGCCTCGATCTCGACGAGCGCGCCCGACGGCAGCTTCGCGACCTCGACGGTCGAACGGGCCGGCGGCGTCGCACCGACATGGGTTGCATACACCTCGTTCATCCCGGCGAAATCGTCGAGGTTCTGGAGGAAAACGGTCGTCTTGACCAGTTGGTCGAGCGAGCTGCCTGCTGCGTGCAGGATCGCACGCAGGTTGGCGAACGCCTGCTCGGTTTGCACCTTGATATCCCCGTCGAGCAGCTCCTTGTGCCCGGGCACGAGCGACAGCTGACCGGAGACGAAGACGAAGCCGTTCGCCTTGATCGCCTGCGAATACGGCGCACCCTGAAACGGCGCCGGTGCGTCTTCGGTGCGAACGACGTCCTTGCTCACGATTCATCCTCCTTGGCTTCCGGAACGGAACGACAGGCCTGGCCGAGCGCTGCGCCGACCGCCTTGAAGATCGCAGCGAGCACGTGCTGGGGGTCGGTGCCCTCGACGAGGCGAACGTGCAGGTTCAACCCGGCGGCCTGTGCGAGCTCCTCGAGAAAGCGCGCTGCGACATCGGTGCCGAGCCCCCCGACCCGCTGATCCGAAAAGTCCACGTTCGTCACGAGTCGCGGCTCGGACACCCGCTCGAGCGCGGCCAGCGCGAGCGCCTCGTCGGCAGGCGCGAGGGCCGAGCCCCGCCCTGCCGCGCCGGGCGCCGAAAGGCGCTCGCCGATTGCCTCCCCGAGCATCCGGCCCGCGGCCCCGACGGCCTCGTCCGCGCCGCCCGGCATCACCTCGAGCGCAAGCTTGAAGCGCGCGGCGCGGGCGAGCTCCGTCACGAGGTGATCGAGCACCGGCAACCCGGTGCTGACGTTCGCGGCACCGACGGCAGCGAGTGCGACGCGGGCTCCAGCGGGGTTCTCGTCCATCGCGCTGAGCGTACCCGGTACGACAGCACGATTTACAACGGTAGGCCGAACGGCCTATTGGCGAGCGGCCGTCCTACCCCTAACGTGGGATCGGGAGTCGAGGGACACGGGGAGTTCACGGATGGGGATGAAGAACGTCTGCTTGGGCGCGGCAGTCGTAGCGTTGATGTGTACGCCTGCCGCAGCAGCGAGCCGGCTCGTCTCGGTGGGGTACACGACGCCCTCGGCGCTGCACGGCCTCAGAGTGGTGCAGCGCATCGATGCGCTGCACACGGCGGAGGTCCGTGTCCCGAACCTGCGCGGCGAGCGCCAGCTTCGTGCCCGGCCCGGCATCCGCTTCGTTCAACGCACCCAGGCCCGGCGCGACACGGGCGGCCCCGCTTTCCCGACCGCTGCCGCGGCAGCGGTTCCCGAGTGGCAGTGGCCGGCGTTGCACGCCGACCTCGTCCCCGCGTGGGTCAGTGCCGCCGCTTCGCGCATCACGATCGCCGTGATCGACACGGGCGCCGACACGACCGTCCCCAGTCTCGCCGCGAAGAACCCGATCACCTACAACATCGTCACGGGCACGTCCACCGTGCACGACGACGTCGGTCACGGCACGTTCGTCGCATCGCTCGCGGGCGGCTCCATTTCCGACCCGAACGGCATGTCGGGCTTCGGCGGCGACGCACAGCTGATGATCATCCAGGCGAACCGCGGCGGAACGGGCTTCTCGGACATCGACGAGGCAAACGCCATCGTCTGGGCGGTCGACAACCACGCCAATGTGATCAACCTCAGCCTCGGCGGATCGCAGACGTCGCTCGTCGAGCGGTCGGCGATCCAGTACGCGACCGACCACGGCGTCCTGCTGGTCGCCGCCGCGGGGAACTCCGCCGAGCAGGGCAACCCGACCGTGTACCCAGCGGCGCTGCTCGGCGAGTCCGGTCTCGCCGTCGGCGCGGCAACTGCCGCAGGAACGCGTGCCCCGTTCTCGACGACGGGCACATACGTCGACGTTCTGGCTCCGGGAGTCGACGTGCTCGGCGCGCTCGCGAGCGGCGTCTCGAGCGGCTTCTTCTCGCCGATCGCAACGCCGGGCGCGACGGGGAACTACGCGCTCGGCAGCGGAACCTCATATTCCGCGCCCGAGGTGTCCGGCGCTGCCGCGCTCGTATGGGCGGCGAACCCGTCGCTCGACGCCGCCGGAGTCGCGGCGATCATCGAAGCCACCGCCTCGGGCGAGGGCCGCTGGACGCAGGATCTCGCCTTCGGGGAGCTGAACATCGCCGCCGCCGTCCAGCGTGCGACCGGCGGGCCCGCCCCGCAGCTCGACAAGCCTGCCGTGCTCGCGAAGCCTGTCACGATGAGCAAGCCCAAAGCGCATGCCGCGACCACCACCCACAGGGTGAAGGCGCCCAGGGCCAAGATCAAGGCGGCTCCGCGGCACGCGCACCCGTGATCCGCTCGAGCTAAGAATCCACGCGCTCGATGCGGGCGCCGAGGGCGCGCAACCGCTCGTCGATGCGCTCGTAGCCCTTGTCGATCTGGTACGCGTCCCCGATCGTGGACGTGCCCTCGGCACAGAGCGCCGCGATCACCATCGCCATGCCCGCGCGGATGTCGGGGCTCGACATGCGTTGCCCGTACAGCCGGGCAGGCCCGGTGACGACGACACGGTGCGGATCGCACAGGATGATCCGGGCGCCCATCGAGACGAGCTTGTCGACAAAGAACAGGCGGCTCTCGAACATCTTCTCGAACACGAGCACGGTGCCCTTCGCCTGGGTCGCGACGACCACGGCGATCGACGTGAGATCCGCCGGGAACGCGGGCCAGGGGCCGTCCTCCACCTTCGGGATCGCGCCGCCGAGGTCGTCGGTCACCGCGAGCGTCTGGCCCGGCGGCACACGCACCCAGTCGTCGCCGAGCTCGACCTCGATCCCGAGCCTCCGCAAAACCGGCAGGACCGGCCGGAGGTCGTCCGGAACGATCCCCTCGACCGTGATGTCGCCGCCCGTGACGGCCGCCATCCCGATGAAGCTGCCAACCTCGACATGTTCCGGCGCGATCGCGTACGAGCCGCCGCTGAGACGCTCGACGCCGTCGACGTGCAGAACGTTCGAGCCGATCCCGCCGATCTTCGCGCCCCGCGAGACGAGAAAGCGGCACAGATCCTGCACGTGCGGCTCGCAGGCGGCGTTCGAGATGACCGTCTGACCAGGCGCAAGCGACGCCGCCATCAGCGTGTTCTCGGTCGCCATCACCGACGCTTCGTCGAGATGGATGTGCGCGCCCGCGAGCCGGCCCTGCAGCTCGTAGCGGCCCGGGAACTCGAAGCTCGCGCCGAGCTCTGCAAGCGCATGGATGTGAGGGTCGAGCCTCCGGCGGCCGATCACGTCACCGCCGGGAGGCGGCACACTCGCCCTGCCGAGGCGCGCGAGCAGCGGGCCGGCGAGCAGGAAGGAGGCGCGGATCTGGCTTGCGAGCTCTTCGTCGACCTCGTGCGTCACATCGGCGGCATGCACGCGCACCTCGTTCTGCCCGGTCCACTCGACCTCCGCCCCGAGGTGGGCGAGCAGCCCGATCATCGTCTCGACGTCGCGGATGCGAGGCACGTTCGAGAGCGACACCGGCTCATCGGTGAGCAGGCACGACGCCAGGATCGGCAGTGCGCCGTTCTTGTTGCCGGCGGCCCGAAGCCTGCCCGACAGCGGGTGGCCCCCCTCGATCTGGAACGAATGCGCCAACGGTCTGGCAATGGTGACGGACAAAGCGCGCACTATGCTAGCTCCGCCGTGAATCCGACCCGCCTGGAAGCCTGGGAGACGCTGACCCGCTACACGACGAGTGAGGCGCTCTTGCGCCACGCGCTCGCCGTAGAAGCCTCGACGGCCTCATACGCGGCGAGGTTCGGGGAAGACGCGGAACTGTGGCGCGTGACGGCGCTGCTCCATGATTTCGACTACGAGATCCACCCCACGCTCGACAAGCATCCGCAAGACGGCGCGGCGATCCTGCGTGATGAGGGGTATCCAGACGTCGTGATCGACGCCGTGCTCTCCCATGCAAACCACCTCGGGCTCCCGCGCGACACACCGCTCAAGCGGTCGCTCTTTGCCTGCGACGAGTTGTCCGGCTTCGTGTACGCGTGCGGGCTCGTCCGTCCGACCGGGCTCGAGGGCCTCGAGCCGAAGTCCGTGCGGAAGAAGCTGAAGCAGCCGTCGTTCGCGGCCGGCGTCTCACGTGACGACGTCTACGAGGGGGCAACGCTCCTGGAGCTCGAGCTCGACGAGCACATCGCCAACGTGGTGGCTGCACTCCAGCCGATCGCCGGCGACCTCGGCCTGCCTTCCTAAATCGCGGCGAGACCCTCGACGAGCCGTTCGAGGTCGCTGTCGTCGTTCCACCAGCCGACCGAGGCACGCACGAGCCCGGTTCCCGGCAGCTCTCGCAGCAGCACGCCCCGCTCAGAGAGCGCGGCAACCGCAGCGGCGGTGTCGCCCTGCAGCCGGAACGCCACGAGCGTGCCCTGGCCCGGCTCGGTGACGACGTCGTGGCCGCGCTCGAGCAGCATGCTGCGGCAGCGCTCGGCCAGCTCACGGGCACGTTCGAAGCGGCCGTCCGGCAGCCCCGTCAGCGCCGCTTCGAGCCCGGCGAGCGACGAGGCAGGGGTGAACAGGGGGTCGAAGCGACGCGCACCCTCCTTCGGCTCCCAGGTTCCCTCGGCGATGTCGTACGACGCGGCGCCGGGATAGGAGACGATCCGCGGGGGAAGCGCCTCGGGATCGCGCACGTACAGAGCGCCGGTCGCGTCAGGACCGCACAGCCACTTCTGCGCGCTGACCGTGTAGAAGTCGGCGGCCGTCGCGTTCACGTCGAGCGCGCCGGCCGACTGCGCCCCGTCGACGAGCACCGGCACGTTCGTCGCGCCGCGCAGCTCCTGCCATGGAAACACCGTGCCGTCGAGCCACGAGACGCCGGAGATCGCGATCAGCCGCGTGCGTCGCGTCACCTGCGCACGGATCAGCTCGAAGACGTCCGCTGCATGCGCATCGCGCACCCGGGCGATGCGCAGCGTCGCCCCCGACGCGACGAGTGGGCCGGTCAGCCCGAAATGCTCGGCGTCGGTGGTCACGACCTCGTCGCCGCCGCCGAGGCCCAGCCCGCTGAGCACGACATGCACGCCCTGCGTGGTCGAGTTCGTCAGCGAGACATGCCCGGTGGGCACGAGGATCTGCGCCGCCACGAGCTCCCGAACGCGCTCGCGCCGCTCGAGCATCGTCTCGAAGTACTCCTTGCCGCCACGGCCGTGCGTGGCCTCCCACGCGCGCAGGTCGGCCATCGCCGCCAGGGTCGTCCGGGAAAGCGGCCCGAACGTTCCCGCGTTCAGATACGCGAACCGGTCGAGCACAGGGAACCGCGCGCGTTCCTGCGACCAGTTCATCGGATCTCGAGCTCCACAGGAGCATGATCCGACAAAAGACGGACACCGTGCGTGCGCTCCCGGTCCGGCCAGACGCGTAATGGCGTCACCGCAGCTCCCCGGACGAGGATGTGGTCGATCCCGACGCCCGGCCCCGAGAAGCCCCACTCCTCGCCGGTCAGGTCGTTCAACGTGCGCGAACGCGCCGCGGTGACGTTGAAGTCGCCCGCCAGCACGACGACGTCCTCCGGCAGGGCCTCCGAGACCGCGAACCAGGCAGCGCGCAGCAGCTCCGCATCGGCGAGCCGCTCGTCGGCGGGGTAGCTCGTACAGTGCAGGTTGGCGACGAGGAACGTGCGGCCACCGGGGCCGGCGAGGCGCAACGCTTGCACGACCCGCCGCTCCTTCGCCCACGCAAGGCGCGCGAAAGCACCGAGGCCGAGTGCCCGGGCCTGCGCCTCCCGAAACCGGCGCGGGTTGAGTGTCAACACGGAACGTGCGAGCACCTGTAGCGACGGCCCGGCGTGGATCGCGTTGCCCTGGCCGGAGAAAGCCGACCGCAGGAGGCCGTGGTGTCGCTCCGTCAGCCTGCGCCCGAGCGCGGCCGTGATCCGAATCGGTCCGAACGTCGGCGGCGCGGCGACCTCCCCGGCGGTGAAACGGTCGAGCGCCCAGGCCGGCACCTCCTGAGCGCAGAGGACGTCCGGCTGGTCGAAGGTGGCGACCCGAAGCATCTCGTCGAGAAAGGCGGCGCGCTGCGGCGGGTCGGTGTTTCCGTGGAAGAGGTTCCAGCTGCGGACGAGCACGCGTCTACGCTACTTCGGTGCGCGTGCTCGTTGCCGATCCGCCGGCCTTCACACCCTGGTACGACCACGAGCTCGCGGCCGCCCTCGCCCGGGCGGGCGCGGACGTAGAGCTCGCCACGTCGCGGTTCCGCTTCGGCGAGGTGCCCGCGGCCGAGGGTTACCGGCGCAGTGAGCGCTGGTACCCGCTGTCGTCGAGACTCTTCCGGCGCTCCCGGCTGCGGCTGCCGCTGAAGGCCGTCGAGCACCTGGAGGTGATGCGCTCGCTGGCGCGGGCCCGTGCCGACGTGCTGCACGTGCAGTGGCTCGAGCTGCCGCAACTCGACGTGTACATGCGCTTCCGCTCCCCGTCGGTGTTCACGGCCCACGACTTGCTGCCGCGGCGCACGGCGTCCCGCACCGGCCTCTGGCGGCGACTGCTCGCCCGCTTCGACCGGATCGTCGTGCACAGCGAGCGCGGCCGCGAGACGCTCGACGGCCTCGGCCTCGACGCCCGGGTGATCCCACACCCGGTGTATCCGAGCGCGGCGACGCGGGCCGACGACGGTGCCACTCTGCTGTCGCTCGGCGTGATCCGCCCGTACAAGGGGCTCGCGGACGCCGTCGAGCTGACCCGGCGGCTCCCGGACGCGCGGCTCCTCGTCGCAGGCGACCCGGCGATGCCGCTCGACGGCCTGCGCGAGGCCGAACGCGTCGAGTGGCGCCTGGGCTACCTCTCGCCAGCCGAGCTCGACCGCGCGCTCTCCGAGGCCACCGTGGCGGTGTTCCCCTACCGCGCCGAGCTCGACCAGTCGGGGGCGCTGCTGCAGGCGCTGGGCGCCGGGATACCGGCGGTGGTGTACGACGTCGGCGGCCTGGCCGAGCCCGTCCGTGCCTACGGCGCGGGCCGCGTCGTTCCGGCGGGCGACATCGACGCCCTGACCGCCGCCGCCGCCGAGCTGCTGGGCGACGCACAGGCCCTCGCCGCAGCACGGGCGGGCGCCGAACGGGCGCGGGCCGAGTTGACCTGGGATGCCTCCGCCGCGCGGCATCTCGAGCTCTACGGCGAGCTCGCCTGATGCTTCGCCGAGCCCGGTTCACACAACTCATCCGCCAACAACTCGACCTGTTCCTGCTCGAGCACCGGGACGTCGTCGACGAGGTCGCCGAGCGTCTCGACACGTACAACCGCGCCGACCGCGACGAGGCCGAGGAGCTGTACGGCGACTACGTCGACGCGGTCGAGACCGGCACGGAGATACTCGCGGAGATGCGCGATCACTACGCCCGCTCGCTCGACGATCCTGAGCCCTACATCCTCGAGTTCAACCGGGCGGTCGCAAAGCGCTTGCCGCCGTTCGCCCTCGAGATCGAAAATCGCTAGGCGACGATGGCCGAGCGCATCGAGGACTACGCACTCGTCGGCGACCTCCAAACGGCCGCTCTCATCGGGCGCGGCGGCTCGATCGACTGGCTCTGCTTCCCGCGCTTCGACTCCGGGTCGTGCTTCGGCGCGCTGCTCGGCGTCCACGACCACGGTCACTGGAGCATCTCGCCCGCCGCGGGAGGCGCTGCAACCGTCCGTCGTTACCGCAAGGACACCCTCATCCTCGAGAGCGAATGGCAGACCCCGACGGGCCGCGTGCGCGTGATCGACTTCATGCCGCCCCGCGGCAGGCTGCCCGACATCGTGAGGATCGTCGAGGGCCTCGACGGACAGGTCGAGCTGCAGACCGAGCTCGTGATCCGCTTCGACTACGGCTCGGTGATCCCCTGGGTGCGGCGTCTCGACGACGCCACGCTGCTCGCGGTTGCGGGCCCCGACGCCCTGGCGCTGCGCACCCCCGTCGACCTGGAACCGCAGGGCATGACACACACAGCCACATTCACGGTCCACGCCGGCGAGCGCGTGCCGTTCGTCCTCACCTGGTTTCCGTCGCACGAGCGCCCTCCCCATCCGGTCGACGCGGAGCAGGCGCTGCGCGACACGGAGTCGTTCTGGACCGGCTGGCTGGCCGGCTGCCACTACGAGGGAGCCTACGGAGAAGCCGTGCGCACCTCGCTCGTCGTCCTGAAGGCGCTCACCTACGCCCCCACCGGCGGCATCGTCGCGGCGCCGACCACATCGCTGCCGGAGCAGATCGGAGGCGTGCGCAACTGGGACTATCGCTACTGCTGGCTGCGCGACGCGACCTTCACGCTGCTCGCGATGATGAACGCCGGGTTCATCGACGAGGCACGAGCGTGGCGCAACTGGCTGTTGCGTGCGGTGGCCGGCGACCCCGCGAACGCGCAGATCCTCTACGGAGTCGCCGGTGAGCGGCGCATCGAAGAGCGAGAGCTCGCCTGGCTGCCCGGTTACGCAGGCTCAGCGCCCGTGCGCGTCGGCAACGCGGCGCACGAACAGGTGCAGCTCGACGTCTACGGCGAGGTCATGGACGCGCTGCACCAGGCACGCACGGACGGCCTGGCCGGCGACGATCACGCCTGGTCTCTGCAGCGTGCGGTGATGGACTTCCTCGAAACCATCTGGGAGCAGCCCGACGACGGCATCTGGGAGGTGCGGGGCCCGCGCCGGCACTTCACGCACTCCAAGGTGCTCGCATGGGTCGCGTTCGACCGCGCAGTCCAGAGCGTCGAGCGCTTCGACCTGCCCGGGCCGGTCGACCGCTGGCGCCGGATCCGCGAGGAACTGCACCGTGAAGTCTGCAGCGAGGGCTTCAACGTCGAGCTCAACTCGTTCACGCAGGCGTACGGGTCGGACGAGCTCGACGCGTCGACGCTCATGATCCCGCTTGTTGGTTTTCTGCCGGCCGACGACCCGCGCGTCGCCGGCACGATCGCTGCGATCCAACGCGACCTGACACGCGACGGCTTCGTCGAGCGCTACAAGGCGAAGGAAGACAACGCTGTCGACGGGCTGCCGGGCGGCGAAGGCGTGTTCCTGCCGTGCTCGTTCTGGCTCGTCGACGCGCTGCTGATGGCGGAACGCGACGACGAGGCGCGCGCTCTGTTCGAGCGGCTCCTCTCGATCCGCACCGATCTTGGTCTGCTCTCCGAGGAGTACGACCCCGCCGGGAAGCGCCTGCTCGGAAACTTCCCCCAGGCGTTCACGCATGTCGGCCTCGTCAACTCGGCGTACAACCTTTCCCACCACGTCGGGCCGATGCACCAGCGCACGCGCTAGCGATGGCCGAAGTGGTGCGCGCGCGGCAGGGCGCGCGTCACCTCCGCCTCGCTCGCTGCCGTGCGCGCGAGCGGGCCGAGCGAAACGAGCTCCGACACGAGCAGGTTGACGTTGCGGTCGTGGCGCTCGAGCTTGCCGCGCGCGAGGATGAGCGGCTCGCCGCGGACGATTGCGCGGTGCGCTTCGTAGACCTTCGACGGGATGATCACGTTCGCCTGGCCGTGCTCGTCCTCGAGCAGCATGAAGACGATGCCGTTCGCGGTCGCCGGGCGCTGGCGGGCGATCGCGAGACCTGCCACCTGGACGAGCGTTCCATTCGGCGTTTCCGGCAAGTCGGCGCTCGTCGCCACACCGGCCGGCAGGTGCGGGCGCAGGAGCTGCAACGGATGGACGCCGACCGAGATCGACGTGTGCTTGTAGTCGGCCAGCATCCGTTCCCACGG
>Ga0307372_10001654_pt1 | contig 38444 bp, 37 predicted proteins | sample OX1MG_FD_202533 | JGI IMG/M metagenome (GOLD analysis project Ga0307372, IMG submission 202533) | Soil microbial communities from Risofladan, Vaasa, Finland - OX-1 | ecosystem: Environmental > Terrestrial > Soil > Coastal area > Acid sulfate soil | place: Finland: Risofladan, Vaasa | collected...
CCCCGCCACCGGGCGCGCCGCCCTGCGCCGGGACCTCCTCCGGATCTTCCAGCACGAGCTCGGACCCAATGAAGGCGCCCAGCAGGTGTCCGCGGTCTACTTCACGAGCTTCGTGCTCCAGTAGGCAGGGGAAGCCGCCGGCATGGGCGGGTCAGCTCGCCGCGGCGCCGCGGTGGGTCACCGCGTCGACCGTGACCGCCGCGAGCAGGACGAGGCCGGTTGGGAGGTCAGGTGGCGCTGAGGCACCTGAGGTCGATAGCTCTGTCAAAGCACGACCGGCCCGCCGGAGCCGGCCCTGCGCCGCCCCCGCCACCGGGCGCCCGCGACGCCGCCGCACGTGCCAGACTCGGCCTGGTGAGACCACCATGGCGGTGACGCCCCATGGCCGCACGCAGACGACCCTGGTGGTGATGCCCCGCCGGGCCGACTCGAGCGAGGTGCGGCGCAACAACTTGGAGGTGGTGCTGCGCCAGCTCGCCATGTCGAAGACCGCGTCGCGCGCGGAGATCGCCTCGGCGACCGGCCTCACCCGGGCGACGGTCTCGCGCCTCGTCGCCGAGCTCCTCGAGCTGCGCCTCGTGCGCGAGAGCGGGCGGGCCGGCAACCAGCTCGGACGGCCCGGGACGCGCCTCGAGCTCGACGGGCGTCACGTGCTGGCGATCGGGGCGGAGATCAACGTCGACGCGATCACCGCCGTCGTGCACGACCTCTCGGGCGCCGAACGGGCGCGCCGGCGCCACGCGGTCGACGCGGCTGGCCTCGGGCCCGAGCTGAGCGTGCGGCGGCTCGCTGAGCTCTGTGGCCAGACGGTCGCCGACGCGGTCGGTCCGGAGAGCTCCGCCGGTGTCTCGATCGCCGGGATCGGCGTCGCGATCCCGGGCATCGTGGACTCGCCCCGGGGCGTCATCGTGGACGCTCCCAACATGCGTTGGCGCGAGGTGCCGCTCGGCCTCATGCTGCGCGGCGCCTTCGCGGGTCTGGACGCCCCGATCGTCGTGGACAACGACGCCAACTTCGGGGCGCTCGCGGAGTACTGGTGCGGTCCGTACGCGGGAACGGCGAACCTCGTCTACATCATCGGGGAGGTCGGCATCGGCGGCGGCATCCTCGTCGGAGGCAGGCTGCTGCTCGGTGACGGCGGGCGCGCCGGTGAGGTGGGGCACATGTGCGTCGACCCCAACGGGCCGCTGTGCGGCTGCGGCCGTCGCGGCTGTTGGGAGGCGCTCGTCGGGCTGAACGCCTTCCTCCGGCCCCTCGGAGGCTCGAGCGACGCCCACCGGCCCGAGATCCGCGTGAAGCCGGTGCTGAAACGGGCGATGCAGGGCGACCGTCGGGTGCTCGACGCGCTCGACTCGCTCGGCGCCTGGATCGGCCTCGGCGTGGCGAACATCGTGAACGTGCTCGGTCCGGAGATCGTCATCCTCGGTGGCTACTTCACCGACCTCGCCGAGTGGATCCTGCCGAGCATCCACCGGACGTTGCGCGAGCGGGTGATGATCGTGCGCCAACCCGCGGACCAGCTGGTGGCGGTGTCGACGCTCGCCTTCCGCGGCGCCGCGGTGGGCGCCGCGCTCCACGCGATCGACGGGGTCATGTCCAACCCGTCCCGGGTCCCACCACCCGTGCCCGTCCTCGAGCCGCACGCGATCGCCCACGCGGGCGCGCACCGCTGAGGCCCGGGGACGGCGGCGAGCACACCGAACAGGCCAGCGGCCGAGAGGCCGAACAGAACAGAATGGAGCTTGAACCATGCCGTTCGCCGAGGTCGGCGATGCCCGGCTCTTCTACACCGACGAGGGGTCCGACGACCCCCCGCTGCTGCTCGTCCACGGCTGGACCGGCGAGTCGCACGACTGGTGCTTTCAGCTCCCGGCGCTGACCGCGCGCCACCGGGTGGTCGCCTACGACCACCGGGGCCACGGCCGCTCGTCGGTCACCGAGCACGGCTACGACTCCCGCCAGCTCCTCGCGGACATGGTCGGCCTGCACGGCCAGCTCGGGCTCGGGCCGGTCGTCGCGATCGGCCACTCGCTCGGCGGGGTGCTGGTCTCGATGCTCGCCGCCGAGCACCCGGACCTCGTTCGGGCCGTCGTCGTGGTCGACGCGCCCTACGGCTTCGATGATCAGGCCGTCGAGGCCTCGCAGCGGCTCGGGGCCGCGCTCCGCCAGCTCGGCTCCGCTGCGCCGATCACCGACCGCGTCGGTCGATCCGGCCCGGCGACCCCGGCGTGGCTCGAGACCTGGCACCGAAGGCGCGTGCTCGGGCTGCCCTCCCACGTCGTGGTCGAGACCTTCTTCGGGATGCACGAGGGCGCCCGGGAGTACGTGGTCCGTCCGGCCGCCGACGAGCGGCTGCGCCGCCGGGCCTGCCCGGTCCTGGCGTTCCACGCCGACCCGGGCAGGGCGGAATGGGACGCCTCCACCTTCACCCACCCCTACAGCGAGGCCATCGCCTGGAAGGGCTCGGGCCACGTGCTGCACCAGGAGCGCCCGGCCGAGCTCAACGCGCTCGTGCTCGACTGGGTCGCGGGGCTGCCGCAGGCCGGCGTGTCGTAGCGGGACCCGCCGAAGGTCGCCGGCGAGGGCCCTACGGGGCGGCGAGCGAGACGGTGAGCGGCAGCTCCGCCGAGGAGTCGCCGACGCTGAGGGCGTAGCGGCCCGGGACGGGGGAGAACCCGGAGGGCCGCCAGATGGAGAACGCTGAGGCTGGGACGGTGAGCCGCACCGTCGCGGACCGGCCCGGGCCGAGCGAGGCGCGGCCGAACGCCGCCAGCTGGAGCGGTGGTTCGCCCGCCCCCACGGGGAAGCGGAGGTAGGCCTGGACGACCTCGCTGCCCGCGTTCGCGCCGGTGTTGCGCACCGTGAGGGAGGCCACGTAGCCCGAGCCCGAGCGCGCCAGCGCGAGGTGCGACAGCGAGAAGGTCGTGTAGGAGAGCCCGTAGCCGAAGGGGAAGAGCACCGGCACGTGGTGGGCCTCGTACCAGCGGTAGCCGATGTCGAGGCCGCCACCGCCCGACGCCGCGAGGTTCACGGTGCCCGCCACCCCGGGCCACAGGGCGCGAGACGAGGAGACGGACGTCGTGCGATCCGAGGTCGGGAAGGTGACGGGGAGCTTGCCGCCGGGGTCGACGTCACCGGCGAGGAGCGCGGCGACCGCCGACCCGTCGGCCTGCCCCGGGTACCACGCCTCGAGCACCGCTTGGACCTGTGGGAGCCAGGGCATCAGGACCGCGCCGCCGGTATCGAGGACCACCACGGTGTCCGGATTCGCCGCGGCGACCGCCTCGATCAGCTGGTCCTGGATCCCGCTGAGATCGAGCGTGGTGTTGTCCGCGCCCTCGGTGCTCTCCGAGCCGGCGAAGACGATCGCCACCTGTGCGTGGCGCGCGGCCGTCACCGCCTGCTGGATCATCGGCGTCGTGTCCTGCCAGCCGAGCTTTGGGACGTTGCCGTCGTAGCCGAACCAGCGCATGGTGATCCGGTAGTGGTGGCCGGCGGCGAAGTTGTACGCGACTTGATCGAGGGTCGGGCCATGGGCTCCCGGATCGTCGAGGAGCCCCACCCCGTCGATCGACAGCTGCGTCCCGCCGTGGGAGAGCACGCTCAGCTGGTACAGCCCCGTCGCGGGGGCGCTGACCAGCCCGCTCCAGCTCCGCCAGGTGCCCGTCGGCGGGGCGGTCGTGTGGTACACGGGGTGCTTCGGCGGTGGGGGAGGCACGGGGAGCGGCGGGCTCACGTCATTGCTCGGGATTTCCGTCGCCGGTGGCGCGGCCGGCTCACCCGGCGCGGCGACGACCTGGGCGTGCGGCCAGCGCTGCTCGATGGCGCGAAGCGGCGTGACGACCGAGGTGACCGCGACGTGGGAGCTGCCGCCCCCCGAGCTGATCGGGGCCGCGTTGGCGCCCGTGCCGATCACCGCGATCGAGGCGGGCGAGGCCCCGAGCGGGAGCACGCCGCCGGCGTTCTTCAGCAGCACCGCGCTGCGCTCGGCGACCTGGAGCGCGACGCGCTGGTCGGCCGTCGTCTGCACGTCGGTCGAGGTCGTCCCGACCCGGGGCTGCTGGATCAAGCCGAAGCGGAACATCTGGCCGAGGACGCGCCTCGCCGCTTCATCGATGCTCGCGAGGCCCGTCGCGCTCAGCGCGGGATCACCGTGCGCCCACGGTGACGGCTTGATCAGGTCGAGCCCGGCCTGGAACGCCGCGAGCGCGTCGGGCGCGGCGTTGATGTCGTCGCGCACGAAGCCGGCGGTCCCCCACGAACGCACCGCGGCGAAGATCGCCGGGTCCTGGCAGGTCGGCGTGCCGTTGATCTGGCCGAAGCCGCACATCAGCGAGGCCGCCTGCGCGTCCTGCACCGCGGCGCGAAACGGTGCGAGGTACAGCTCTTGCAGCGCACGCTCGGGGACGAGCTGGTTCAGGAAGTCGCGCGTCGTCTCCTGGGTGTAGACGCCGAGATCCTTCGCGTCGGCGAGCACGCCGGCGGCCTGGATGCCCTCGATGTTGGCGACGCCCATCGCGGCGGTCAGCGCGGGGTCCTCGCCGAAGCCCTCGAACACCCGCCCTCCCTCGGGCACCCGGGCCAGATTCAGGTACGGGCCCTGCAGCGCGTCGACACCCTGGGCGCGGGCCTGCGAGGCGACGGCGGCCCCTTCCTCGCGGGCGAGCGCGGTGTCGAAGGTGGCCGCGAGCCCGATCGGGGCGGGGAACTGGGTGACGCCGGTGTCCTGGTAGGCGAGGCCGGCGGGGCCGTCCTCCATGGTGAGCGCGGGGACGCAGAGCGCGGGGACGGCGACGGTGCTGTTCTCGTAGGCCTTCGTGCTGATGAGGGTGACGACGTCGAGCTTCTCCCGGAGCGTCATCCGCGCCACGACCTCGGCGGCCAGCTCGGCGTCGGACTGGCCCGGCGTGGGACGGGCCCACGGACACGCGGGCGAGACGGCCCGGCTGGCGCCAGGCGCCGCCGTCTGGCTGGTGGGCGCCGCCGCGGCGGAGCCGGCCGCCGCGAACGCGCCGACGAGCGAGAGGGCGAGCAGGGCTAGGGGACGGGAACGCACGGGTCTGCTCGGCAGGGTAGACGACGGCTGGCGCGGACGCCGACGCGACCCGGGGCGACCTCGGCGGCCTCAGCCGATGGCACCGCAGGACCGCCGGGAGGACCAGGACCGTCGGGGCACGAGCGGTCGGGCCGGTGCTCGGGCGTCGCGGACCTTCCTGCAGCTCGAGAAGGCCCCGCCGGCCCGGCGAGGTCGGCCACGGTCCGGTGGGCGCTCCCGCCCGGGCCTGTGGACGCCTGCCCGGGGTGCGGGCAGAGGTGGAACGTGTCGCCAGCGAGCCAGAGGTGGCCGAACGGTTCTGAGAAGCCGCCCTGGCGATCGGTGCCCCACGGTCCGCGGTGGTCCTGCATGCCGTCGGGAATGGCGCTCGCGCCGTGCGCGACCTCGACGAACGCGTCCGGGTCGTCGAGGAAGATCTCGCCCCATCGCGGCCTCCGGTTCCGACGCGTACGCTGAACGGTCGGTCTGGCCGCTCCGGAGATGTCGCCCGAGCCGGAGGGGCCGGCGGGGCGGGTTCAGCGCGGGGCGAACGGCGCCCCGTGGCCCGGCACGATCAGCACGGGCCCGAGCGCGAGGAGCCGCTGGCGTGAGCGCCGGAGCTCGTCGAGATCGCTCGCGAGCGGGTCGTCCTCCGGCCCCTTTGCCGACCACCACAGGTAGGTGCAGGCCACGAGGCCCTCGTCGGTCCCGACGAGGGTGGTGATGTCCTGGGGCGTGTGCCCGGGGGTCGCCATGAGGCGCACCGACGGCGACAGCGCGAACCCGTCCGCTTGCCGGTCGGTCCAGCGGTCGCCCTCGTAGATGGCCCAGCAGTCGTGGGCGCGTGCGCGATCGAAGAGGGCGACGTTGAGGGTGTGATCGGGGTGGTGATGACCGAGGACCACGTCGGTCGCGTCCTCTGGCCGCACGCCGAGCGATGCCAGGGGCTCGAGGATCTGCCGGCGGTCGGCGACCATGCCCGGGTCGATGACGATCACGACGTCGCCGTCGCGCACGAGGCTCACCGTGCTGGCGACGCGCTCGCCGGCGTAGCCGTTGACGAGGACATCGAGGCGCGCCGACACGGCTGCATCCTGGCTGCCCGGCGGGCCGGCGCCATCGCGGCCGGCTCGGGTGCCCGAGCCTCAAAGGCGGTCGTCGACAGGGAGCGGGCCGGGCGCCTTCACGGTCTTCATCGTCAGCTGGGTGGTCAGCTTGGCGACACCGGGCAGCCCCGCCAGGCGGTTCATGTACAGCTGCTCGTAGGCGGCGACGTCGGCCACGGCGACCCGGATGAGGTAGCCGGGATCGCCGAACATCCGGTGGCACTCGGTGACCTCCTCCAGCGCCGCCACCTGTCGGTCGAACTCCTCGATCGTGGCCCGGTCGGCGACGGCCATGTCGGCGTGGACCACCGCCTGGAAGCCCCGCCCGACGCGGGAGGGATCGACGGAGGCGTGGTACCCGGTGATGACGCCGCTCGCCTCGAGCTGGCGGACCCGGCGCAGGCAGGGGGAGGGGCTGAGCCCGACCCGCGCGGCGAGGTCCGCGTTCGTCATCCGCCCGTCGCGCTGCAGATGGAAGAGAATGTCTCGATCAATCTGATCCATGGCAGAACATGCTACCAAGCTTCCGAAACGGCGTGATAGTAGCAGGTGATGCTCGACAAGTCGGGCGATAATGACTACATGGGTCGGGGGACGACGGGGCGGAGGGGCGACCCGGGCGGTCGGCGGGTGGTCGCCAGGGCCCTGACCATCGGGGCCGCGACCGGCGCCTACGGGCTCTCGTTCGGCGCGGTCTCCACCGCGGCCGGCCTCGACCTGCTCCAGACGGTCGCGCTGTCCCTCGTGATGTTCACGGGCGCGTCGCAGTTCGCGTTCGTCGGTGCCGTCGCCGGCGGCGGGAACCCGCTGGCGGCGGCGGCGACGGCGGTGCTGGTGGGCGCCCGGAACGGCCTTTACGGACTGCGGCTGGCACCGGTGGTGCGTGCCCGCGGCCCGCGGCGGCTCCTCGCCGCCCACCTGACGATCGACGAGAGCACCGCCATGGCGCTCGGTGCTCGTGACGAGCGCGAGGCGCGCCTCGCCTTCTCGGCGACCGGCCTAGCGGTCTTCGTGCTGTGGAACCTCGCGACCCTCCTCGGGGCGCTCGGCGCCCGCGCCATCCCCGATCCGGGCGCGTTCGGCCTCGACGCGGCCGCGCCCGCGGCGTTCGTCGCGCTGGTGGGCCCGCGGCTGCGCTCGACCGAGGTCTGGGTCCTCGCGCTCGGCGGTGCGGCCGTCGCCCTGTGCGCGGTGCCGTTCACCCCGGCCGGGGTGCCGATCCTGGTCGCGGGCGCGATTGCCGTCGCCGCGAGCGCGTCCCGAGGCGATGCGCGCGAGCCCGGCGGCCGCCCATGATGAGGTGGCTCGCGATCATGGTCGGGGCCGCGGGCTGCTACGCGCTCAAGCTCGCGGGCCACTCGCTCCCCGCCCGCGTCCTCGAGGGCCGGCGGGTACGGCGGGTTGCCGCCCTGCTCCCGGTCGTCGTCCTCGTCTCCTTGACCGCCACCCAGACCTTCTCGACGGGCCACCACCTCGGCGTCGACGCCCGGGCCGGCGGCCTCGCTGCGGCCGTGGTCGCCCAGGTGCTGCGCGCGCCGTTCCTCGCCGTCGTGGTGGTGGGGGTCGCAGCGACCGCGCTGCTGCGCCTCCTCGCGTGACGGCGGCCACACCGCTAGCCTCGTCCTCCGCCATCCTTCGACCGACAGGAGGAGCGGAGTGAAGCGAGCCCTCGCCGCCGTGCTGGTCGCGCTCAGCTGTGCCGCGGGCCTTGGCGCCGGGACCGTCACGGCTTCTGGGGCGACGAGGGTCGGCTGGACCGGCTACGGGGCGAAGCTCGCCGCGTGGCGGGTCGCCCGCCCGCGTGCGACATCCGGCTGCCCGCTTGGCCACTGCTACGGACCGCGGGTCGACTATGCGGGGCAGACCTATGAGTTCGAGAGCGTGACGACGTCGGCCGGGCGCGTGAGCGGCTACACCCAGGCGCTGCGACCGGGCACGACGCTGGCGCAGGCCGAGGTGGAGGTGCTGGCGCTCTTCCCGGCCGACCTCGAGCCGTCGACCTTGAAGGTCCAGCGGCGTGACACCTACGGCGGCTCGTGCGCCTTCCTCAACGTCTCCAGCAAGACCCTCCGCCGCCTGTTCGGTCCGAAGGCGTTCGGCGGCGCGAGCGGGACCGTCGGCATCGAGCTGTCCACCGCGACGGCGAGCGGTCGAAGCGTGCTCCGGCGCGCCAACATCGACCAGGTCCTCGTCTCGCCGATCCCGTGGAGCCCGAACGACAGCTGCTGAGGCGTGCGCGCGATCCGGGCGCCCGGGGCGCGCCCGGACGCCTCGAAGCGGGCGAGGGCACAGGGTCGCCCGGGGCTAGCGGGCGAGGGCGGGCGAGGTCGGCTCGCCCCCGGTTCCCGGACCGCTCGCCGGGCCGGCGACGACGAAGTCGCGGCGGCGGACGCAGGCGAATGCGAGGAGCGCGCCGAGGAGTGCCACGGCGCCGCAGATGTCCGCGAGGTCGTTGAGGCTGCCCGAGAAGCCGACCCGGTAGGCATGGAGCAGCACCGTGCGCAGGTCGGGGGGAAGTCCCCTCGACAGCGTCGTGACCTCCCCGGAGGTGACCGCGGCCGCGAGCGCCCCGCCGCCGTGGGCGACGATGACCCTGCCCGCGGCGGTGGCGTCGAGCGCCGTCGTGACCCGGTGCGTCATCTGGCTCTGGAAGACAGCGCCGAGCCCCGCGATGCCGGTGGCGATGCCCACCTGGCGGAACGTCGAGTTGATGCCCGACGCCATGCCGCTGCGGTTTGGCGGCACGACGCCGATCGCGGCCGAGGCGAGCGGCGGGTTGACGAGGCCGACCCCGATCCCGCCGATGACGAAGCCGGCCAGCAGGTGGCTCCAGCCCGTGGCCGGCGAGGTCGTCCCCATCAAGAACAGGGAGGTGGAGACGAGAGCCATCCCGACCCCGAGCAGGGTCCGGATCGGGACCCGCACCGTCAGCCGGCCGGCGATCGGTGCGACGACGAAGGCGAGCGTGGTGATGGGCAGGAAGCGCAGGCCGGCGGCGAGCGGACCGTAGCCGAGACCGTCCTGGATATAGAGGGTCAGGTAGAGGAAGAGCGCGAACAGCGACGCCGACAGCGCGAAGGCGACCGCCGAGACGCCGATCACCGCCGGTCGTCGGAAGAGGGACAGGTCGAGCATCGGCTCGGCCTGCCGGTGCTCGGCCACCAAGAAGCCGGCGAGGAATGCCCCGGAGCCGATGAGCAGCCCGATGATTTCGCTGCTGGCCCAGCCCGAGTCGTTGCCGCGTACGAGCGCGAACACGAGCATGAACAGCGCGGCCGAGAACGTCACGAACCCGATCCAGTCGATCCGGCGCCGGTTCGGCTCGCGCGACTCCTCGACCCGCAGCAGCGTGACGAGGATCGCCACCACCCCGATCGGCACGTTGACGAAGAAGATCCACCGCCAGCCGATGCTGCTCGTGATCGCTCCGCCGACGAGCGGGCCGACGGCGACCGCGGCCCCGTTGACCGCCCCGTAGACGCCGAACGCGACGCCGCGATCTCGCCCGTGGAACGCCTGGGCGATGAGCGCGAGCGAGGTGGCGAACATGATGGCTCCGCCCACGCCCTGGACGGCACGGGACAGGTTGAGCATCAAGGAGCTGGTCGAGAGCCCGCACGTGAGCGAGGCGGCCGAGAACAGCGCCAGACCTCCGGCGAACACGCCGCGCCGGCCGAACATGTCCCCGGCGACCCCCGAGGTCAGGAGGAACGCCGCCAGGGTGAGGGCGTAGGCGTCGACGACCCACTGCAGATCGCCGAAGCTCGAGTGCAGCGCCCGCTGGATGTCGGGCAGCGCGACGTTCACGACCGTGATGTCGAGGATCAGCATGAAGATCGCCACGGACACGGACGTGAGGGTCCACCACTTGCGGTCCATGGACGTCACCGGGCTCCTCGGTCTGGGCGTCGGGAGGTCGTGCGCTCCGAGCCACGGTAGCGCCGCGCCCGGACGGCGAAAGCCTCGTGGGCGGTGGCGAGCGCGTCGCGGTCGTCGTCCTCGACCTCGTCGCGCACCCGGGTTCGGCCGGCCGGCCGGGCGGGCGTGTCCCGGCCGAGCCCGGTTGCGAGGAGCGGAGATGCCAGGTAGTAGTTGCGTAAGGACGAAAGCAGGTAAGGATCCAATGGCAAGTGACGGGGGAAGTGGTCGTTGGTGTCGCTTCGAGCGCCGTGCCAAGGAAGACAGCCCGCCGATCGAGATCGACCCCGGCACCCTCGAGACGATCGCCCGCTCGACTGGGACCGCGCGGTTCGAGGCGCCCTACGCGTCGATGGTCCACGACTTCACGGCGACCGGGCACGTCGTCGTCTTCCGGAACATCGCGCTCACGAGCGACCTCGAGCGGCTGAAGGCGGAAGGTCCGCACGACGTGCGGGACGGCTCGCGTGACGTCTACCTCGGCCTACCGCCGAGGCGGGGGAGGGTGACGGCTACGTGCTCGTCGTCGGGCGCCCGGCGGCGATGCGCAGCGATCTCGTCGTGCACGGCGCGAGCGACGTGGCGGCCGGGCGGGTGGCGACCGTCGCGCTGGCGATCCGGCAGAGGTTCGGTCCGCGCGGCAACTGGGTGACGCGCGAGCAGCTCGCCGCGCGACGGAGCTGAGGGGGAGCCGGTGGACGCGGAGCACGAGAACGCGACGGGGCTCGCGCGGCGGCTGGACGATCTCAGCCAGCGCGTGGGCATCTTGGAGGACACGCTCGCCGTGCAGCAGCTGCAGCACGCCTACGGCTACTACCTGGACAAGTGCCTCTACGACGAGGTGGTCGACCTCTTCGCCGATGACAGCCGGGTGATCTTCATCGGCGGCGTGTACCGGGAACGCGCCGGAGCGGCGCGGCTGTACGCGGGCAGGTTCCGGGAGCGGTTCGCCGAGGGCAAGAACGGGCCCTCCTTCGGCCGGCTGCTCGACCACCCGATGCTGCAGCCGGTCGTCCACGTCGAGCCGGACCGCAGCGTCGCCCACGGTCGTTTCCGCACGCTCATGCAGGCCGGCACGCACCACAGCGTCGGCGAGCCCCGCCAGTGGTGGGAGGGCGGTATCTACGAGAACACCTACGTGCGCGACGGCGGCGTGTGGAAGATCGGCATTCTCAACTACCGGGCCTTCTGGCACGGGACCTTCGAGAAGGGCTGGGCCTTCACCCCGCCGGAGTACGTGCCGAACTCGAGCGTCACCTACCCCGAGGACCCCTTCGGCCCCGACGAGCTGCTCGAGGGCGCTCCGCAGCTGTGGCCGGACACCACGGTCGTGCCGTTCCACTACCCGCACCCGGTCACGGGCGCGCCACCGGGAGGCATCCGCTGACGCCGCCGGCGGGAGGCACCCGCCGGTGCCGCCACGGCGGCGACGGCTCAGCCCGGGCGCCGTGCCCGGGCGCTCCGCTCAGGTCGCGGCGTGCTCGCGCAGGTCGTCCAGGCTCACCCACTCGAGGCTGGAGGCGTGCGTCGCCTCCAGCACCACCGACGGTGCCATGCCGGCGTCGAGCGCTTCCTTCCAGCGCGGGGCGCACAGGCACCAGCGGTCGCCGGGCTGCAGGCCCGCGAAGCCGAAGGACGGCTGGGGCGTGCTGAGGTCGTTGCCGACGTCCTTGGAGAAGGTGAGGAACCTCTCGCTCACCTGGACGCACACGGTGTGCACGCCCAGGTCCTCCGCTCCAGTGTTGCAGCAGCCGTCGCGGTAGAAGCCGGTCAGGGGATCGAAGCCGCAGGGCTCGAGATCACCGCCGAGGACGTTCTTCGCCATGCCCCATTCCACCACGTCCCCGCCCGGGGCGTGGGCCTAGTCTTGCGCCGAGGGGTCGCCCCGGTCCGGCCGACCGGAGCACGCCGCGACCTCGAGGAGCAGAGCCGATGCCGCCGGAGTGCCTGACATTGCTGACGGACTACGGCCTCGACGCCGGCTTCGTCGGCATCCTGCACGCGGTGGCGCTGCGGATCGCCCCGGCGCTCCCGGTGATCGACCTCGACCACAGCGTCCCCCGCCACGACGTGCGCCTCGGGGCCCTTCGCCTCGAGCGGTCGATGCGCTACGTCCCCGTCGGGGTGCACGTCGCCGTGGTGGACCCCGGCGTCGGCGGCGACCGTCGCGCCGTCGCCGTCGAGGCCGGCGGCCGCCTGTTCGTCGGGCCCGACAACGGGCTGTTGACCTGGGCCGTCGAGGCCTGCGGCGGGGCGGAGCGGTGCGTGGCGCTCGGGGTCGAGCGCTACTGGCTCCCGGCGCGCACGGGCACGTTCGACGGCCGCGACGTCTTCGTCCCCGTCGCCGCCCATCTCGGGCTCGGCACCGACCTCGCCGAGCTCGGCGACGCGCTCGACCCGGCGACGCTCGTCGGGCTGACGCGCCCGCTCGAGCGACCGCTCGGCGACGGCTCGGTCGAGCTCGAGGTGCTCCAGGTCGACGGGTTCGGCAACGTCCAGCTGAGCGGCGATGCCACCACGGTGGCGCGGCTCGGCCTGCGCCGGGGCGACCCCGTCGAGCTCCTCGCCGGCGCTCGCTCCGTCGGGGCGAGCTTCGGCGCCACCTTCGGCGACGTCGGTGCGGGCGAGGCGGTGCTCCTGCTCGACAGTGACACGGCGCTGGCGCTCTCGGTCAACCGTGGCCGGGCCGATCTCGTCCTCGGCTCCGGGCCGGGGGCGACCGTGGTCTTGCGTGCCGTGCCCGAGCTGCACTGACCGGGGTCACCCGTGATGCCGGGGAGCGAAGCGGGCCCGGTCTCCCGCTCGGGCGAGCGGGAGCCGGGCCCGTTGCGTTCGCCGACCGTGGTCGCCGGCGTCTAGCGCTCAGGAGTTCGAGAGCTGGAAGACGGTCGTCTGCGAGTACACCTGGCCCGGGTCGAGCTCGGTGGTCGGGTAGGACGGCTGGTTCGGCGAGTCCGGGAAGTGCTGGGTCTCCAGCGCGAACCCGTCACTCTGGCGGTAGCAGTGGCCGCTGGTGCCGCACACGCCCTGGCCGACCAGGTAGTTGCCCGAGTAGAACTGCAGGCCGGGCTGGGTCGTCCACACCGTCAGCGTGCGCCCGCTCGAGGGGTCGACGGCCTGGGCGGCCTCGATCAGCGACGGCGGGTTGGTCTGGTTCAGCACCCAGTTGTTGTCGAAGCCGTGACCGATCTGGAGCTGCGCGTTGTTGTCGTAGATGTCCTGGCCGATCGGCTTGGCCGTCGAGAAGTCGAACGGCGTGCCCGTGACGCTCGCCGACGGCCCGAGCGGGATCTGGTTGGCGTCGACCGGCGAGTACTGGTTGGAGTTGATGTAGAGGGTCTGGTTGTAGACCGGGCCCGAGGCCTCACCGGCGAGGTTCCAGTACGTGTGGTTCGTCAGGTTGAGGACCGTCGGCATGTCGGTCGTGGCGTGGAAGGTCAGCTTCAGCTGGTTCTGGTTGTTCAGCGTGTAGGTGGCGATCGTGTCGAGGTTGCCCGGGAAGCCCTGCGAGCCGTTCGGGCTCACGTACTCGAGCTGGAGACCGACCCAGTCGGAGCCCCCGGAGAGCACCGTCGGCGTCCAGACCTGCTGGTCGAAGCCGACGAAGCCGCCGTGCAGGGCGTTCGGGCCGTTGTTGATCGGCACGTTGTACGTGACGCCCTTCAGGGTGAACTGCCCGTTGGCGATCCGGTTGGCGTAGCGACCGATGAGAGCTCCGAAGTACGTGCCGAGGCCCTTCGGGTCGTTGACGTTCGCTGCGGCGTTGAACTGGACGTAGTCCTGCAGCGTCGGGTAGCCGAGCGTGACATCGGCCACGTTGCCGTTGGCATCGGGGAAGGCGATCGACTGGATGATGCCGCCGTAGTTGAAGATCTTCACGACCATGCCGTTGCAGTTGCTGAGCGTGTAGAGGTTCACCGGCTGGGTGCTCACGGTGCCGGCGGGCGCCGAGGTGATCGTCGGCGCGCCCGGTGTGGTGCAGGTGCCGCCGGTGTGGTGATCGGCGTGGTGTTCTCGGACGGTGGCACCGGTCGTTGGGGTGAACGCCACGAGCAGCCCGACCGCGGCCGCGGCTGCGGCCAGGACCGAGCCGAGGCGCAGCTTCCCCCGGCGGCTTGAGAGCATGCGGGACATCGGTACTCCCCTCAGTGGTCAGCTTCTGTGAACGCTCACAGTACGAGGGGCGCGTCAGCAGCTCGTCACGGCGACGTCAGTCACCCGTCACGGCTCCGTCACCCCGCACGTCGCCTGCTCGACCCAGGACCGCACGACGGCGACGACCTCGTCGACGCGCGTGAGCGGGCCGGCCTCGAGCGTGTCCCGTCCGGGATGGGTGAACGCGGACACCCGCGCCACCCATGTCGAGCCTCCCGGCGCGTCGACGAAGACGCGCAGCACGAGGGACGCCGAGCGTGGCGAGCTGGTCATCGACATCGTCCAAGGGTGAGGGTGCTGCGTCACGCGGCCGTCACGGCAGCCGGCGCGGCGGCTCAGGCGGCCGGCGGACGCGCCGGCACGGCCACGTCAGTGCAGCGCGAGGCCCTCGAGCAGCGCGGTCATCTTCGGGGACGGATCGACGCCGAGATCGTGCTGGGCGAGCTGCTCGTAGATACGGAAGCGCCGGATCGCCTCGGCGACGTTGCCGTCGGCGAGGTGGGCGCGCACGAGGGCGCGGTGCGCGCTCTCGCGCAACGGCTCGCGCTCGACCGCGGCGAGCGCGGCGAGGACGGCGGCGTCGGAGCGTCCGACGTCGGTGCAGTGCTCGGAGAGCGCCTCGAGGGCGAGCAGCGTCAGCTGGCGATGGCGCTCGCGCTCGAGGAGGATCCAGTCCTCGTACCAGCCGGGCAGCAGCTCTTCCCACAGTCGCGGCTCGGCCATCTCGGTCGTGTCCTCGCCGAACGCTCCGGCAAGGATCCCTCGCGCCACCGTGGCGGCACGGTGGACGTCGACCTCGACCGCCGGCGCGAGCCTGAGCTCGTCGTGCGCCGAGTCGACGACGTGCAGCGCCGACGCGCGGAGCCGCCACAGCGCCGAGCGCAGGCTCCCGTTTGCATGCTCCTCGGAGGCGTCGCCCCACAAGGTGCCGGCGACGTAGCTCCTGCGAAGCCACTTGCCGTGCAGTGCCAGCAACGCCACCAGGCGCTGGGCACCCTGGACGAGGGGGACGCCGTCGGAGGACGAGCGCAGCGAGAACCCGCCGAGCAGGCAGAGCTGGAGGCGTTCGGACGGGGACTGGGTATCGTGGCAACGTCGCCGAAGGTCGGTAACCATGCGCACCAACTTCTTGGAGGTGGAGGGTTACGAAAGCTGCACGGCCCGAGACGGCCACACGTCTCGCACATCTCGCACGTTTCGTGCCATCTGTCGCGCCGCCCCCGACCCTAACGCGTCGCGCATGGCGCTGCGGCGGCGCTCTCGTGACGAGCTTGTGACGGCGCTCGCCGGAGTGGGTTCACGCACCCGGGCGCGATGCACGAAGCTGCAATGTACCGACACGACATGCGTCGAAATGCCTCCGGGCGCCGACCCGGCGGCGGTGCTCAGGTGTGGTGCTTGGAGAAGAAGGACCAGATGAGCGCGTCGGCGTCGACGTCGGTGGCGGTCGCGCCGAAGTAGCGGCGCAGCGAGGCCGGGAGGGCGACGCCGCCGGGCCAGGTGTGGCCATCCCCGACGAGCGAGTAGAGCTCGACCGCGCCGGACGAGGCGCACGAGCCCCACGAGGTGAGCTTGACGTCGCGTGCCGGGCTCGACGAGCGCGGCGAGGCGGAACAGCCGTCGTGCGCCGCCCACGCCTTGGCGGAGGCCGCGACACTCGAGGTCCAGTACGCTTGCCCGCCGCGGCCGTCGTAGGGATCGACGGGATCCGCGGTGCCGTGGAACGCGATGACCGCGATCGGGCGCCGAGATGTGCAGTGGGCCGGGAACTGGAGGCCGCTGATGGGAGCGATGGCTGCGAACACGCTCGGGGCGTCGCAGCCGAGCGCGCTCGCCATGCGCGCGCCCCCCGAGAAGCCGGCGACGTAGACGCGGGTCATGTCGAGACAGAGGCGCTGGCCGAGGAGGAACGGCAGGCTCGAGAGGAAGCTGCGGTCGCTCGCGCTGTGTTCGGGCACGCGCTCGCCTCCGACGAGGGGCTCGCCGGGGACGTTCCAGTCGAACCCTGGCACGCCGAGCAGGTCGACCGGGATCGAGGCGTCGGGGTAGGCGACCACGAAGCCGTCGGCGTCGGCCGTCCCATCCATGCCCGAGAACTTCTCCTGCTCGGCCGCGTCCGATCCGCTCCCGTGCAGATCGAGGACGAGGGGCGCCGGCCGCGTCCGCGAGTAGCGCGTCGGCACGTGCAGGAGGACGCGTCGCTGCGAGGCGCCGACCTGCACGCTGAACGTCGCGTTCGGCGGGGTCGCCGCCGAGTTGCAGCCGGCGCTCCCCGGGGCGTGTGAACGCGCGGTCGCGGACGCGGCCGGGCTCGCCGGGACGCCGAGCCCGAGGAGGAGCCCGCTCAGTGCGACGAGGATCGTGGTGCGCCCCCGTCGCGGCGTGGCGTCGGGTTCGGTTGGTCGGTGTCGCGGCCCGGTCATCTCCGCAACCTAGTTGTTAGACAACCGAGTGGCATAATGGAGGGGTGGAACCCTCCCTGCACGACCTGCCCCCGTCGAGCTGGCCCTGGCCCTGGCTGCTGCGCGGCGCCGGTCAGGTCGTCGAGCAGCGGGTGCGCTCGGCGCTGGCGGGCGCGGGCATCGAGGAGCTGCGCCCCGGCGACGTGCTGTTCCTCGCGCTGCTGGCGCGCGGCATCGACACGATCGACGCGCTCGCCCGCAATCTCGAGGTGACGCGCCAGGCGGTGAGCAAGACGGTCGACTCGCTGGTGCGCAGGGGCTACGTCGTGCGCGCGGTGGGCGGTGCCGACCGGCGCCGGGTCGAGCTCCGTCTGAGCGACACGGGGGCCGACGCCGCCCGCGTGGCCCGTTCGGCCCGCGAGGAGGAGGAGCGGCGCCTCGAGGCGGCGCTCGGACCGGCCGCCGCGCAGGCGCGGGCCGCGATCGCCTTGTTCATCGCCGACTCGCCGGGCGTGCGTCTGCGGACCGCCTACGCGCGCCGCTCCTACCGCTGACGGGCGGCACTCTCCTTCCAGGCGCTGCGCCAGGCGCTCTCGGCGCTGCGCCACGAGCACTCCCGAGCGATCAGCCCGTCGCGGAAGTCGAACACGTGCAGCACCCGGAAGAGCGCGGGCCACCCCTGCTCGTCGGTGGCTTCGACGAACGCCTCGTCGACGGCGAAGTCCTCGCCGTAGTTGCGGCGCTCGGAGACGATGCGCTTCAGCGGATAGGTCGCGAACAGCTCGATGTAGAAGGCCTTCGCCGCCGCCTTGCCGCGTGAGCGGTGCACGCCGGCGACCTCCAGCTCGACGTCGTCGGCGAGGTCGGCGATCGCGGCCTCCTCGTCGCAGCGTTCCTCGGCGCGGAAGTGGCGGTCGATCAACGCGTCCATCTCGTCCGTCGTCAATGCCCGACCTCCTTCGTAGCCGGGGTCCGCTCGTCGAGGCCGGTGGGCGAGCCGTGCTCGGCGAGCAGGTCGAGGAAGGGCCCGGCCGGCAGCGCCTCGGGCCCGAGCACGCCGGCTCCGGACCAGACGCCCGAGTCCAGGAGCTGGAGGGCGATCACGGGATTGATCGCGGTCTGCCAGACGACCGCCTGCGAGCCGTACTCCGCCATCGACTGGGCGTTGTCCACCGCGTGGTACAGGTAGACCGCCCGTGGGGCACCGTCCTTGCCGGTGCCGGTCACCCAGGTCCCAGCGCACGTCACGCCGTGCATCTTGTCGCCGAGGGTGGCGGGGTCAGGCAGGCAGGCCGCGACGACGTCGCGCGGCGAGACCTGCGCGGCACCGACGCGCACCGGCGCCGTCCGGTCGAGCCCGAGCTTGTGCAGGGTCCGCAGCACCTCGATGAACTCCTCGCCGAGGCCGTACTTGAAGGTGACGCGCCCCGCGTCGAGCCAGCGTGGCACGAGGAGGACCTCCTCGTGCTCGACGTTGACGCACTCGATCGGGCCGATCCCCTCGGGGAACTCGAAGACCTCCGCGCCGCTGAAGGGCTCGGTCGTGTACCAGCCGCGGTCGCGCTCCCAGATGACGGGCGGGTTCAGGCACTCCTCGATCGTCGTCCAGATGGAGAAGGTCGGCGCGAACTCGTAGCCCTCGACGACGAGATTCGCGCCGTCTCGCACCCCGATCTCCTCGACCGAGGAGAACAGCTCGTCGGCGGCGTGGCGGGCGAACACGTCGGAGAGCCCCGGCTCGACGCCCATGCCGACGAGCGCCAGCAGGCCCCGCTCCTTCCATGCGTCGGCTTCGGCGAACTGCTCGTCGCCGAGCTTGACCCCGGTCTTCGCGTAGGGCTCGTCGGGATGGGGCTGGGACAGCGACATCGCCATGTCCACGTAGTTGACGCCGGCGGCGAAGGCGGCCCGGAACAGGGGCATGACGAAGCGCGGGTCGACGGCGTTCACGACGACGTCGCAACGCTCGGCACGGACGAGCTCGGCGACCGCCGCCGCGTCCGAGGCGTCGATGCGCGCGGCACTGACCCTGTCCGACCCCACCCCGGCGGCGCGCCTCGCGCGTTCGAGGTCGTAGTCGGCGACCACCAGGTGCTCGAAGACCCCCCAGCGCTGGGCCGTCCGCGAGATCGCGGCCCCGACGCCACCCGCACCGACCAGCAGCACCCGCATGTCGTCCTCCGCTCACTCCGCGATGGGCGTGCCCGGGTGGCCGAGCTGGTGCGGGCGCGTGGCCCGTGTCGCCCACGGCATGCTACCCGGCCCCCTGTCCGGGGCCGCTGGGCAGGCCTTCCCGGCGCGCGCGACGGGCGACGGGCGCTCGCGCCGGGTGGGCGCCCCGGGGAATTGCTGGACGGCGGGCCCGGTCGTGTCGTTATGAGCAACAGGACGGCCGAGGTGGCCGCCCGACGTGCCGGAGCGCCGGCCCGGTCCTAGCCGGGCGCCTACCGGTCGTCGCCGTGGCACGGCATGAGCTCGGGGCGGCGTCGACGACGCTCGCTTCCCCCCGGGTCCGGGCCGGCTGCCACGGGCGGACAATGAGGGCCGTCCGGGAAGGGCGGTCGAGGAGCGATGACCCGATGGGTAGCGATGGACACAACCTCACAGCGACGCACGACGAGCTGACCGGGCTCGTGAGTCGCAGCGTCTTCACGGTCGTCGCGGACCATGCGGTCCGCAGGGCGCACCGCGAGGGCGAGTTCGTCAGCCTGCTCTGCCTCGATCTCGACGACCTCGAGGGGATCAACGAGCACTTCGGGCGCGACGTCGGCGACATCGCGCTCATCGAGTTCGGCGAGCTCCTCCGCCGGGAGCTGCGCGGCAGCGACGTCGTGGCACGTGTCGGCGGCGACGAGTTCGCGGTGCTGCTTCCCCAGACCGACCCGCGCCAGGCGACCGTGGTGATCGAGCACTTCAGCGCGGTCCTGATGGCGCGCAAGCAGGATCTCGGCCACCCCTACGTGCTGACCGCCCGTGTCGGCTCGGCGACGATCGACCCCTCCTTCGAGCTCGGCTCGCTCTGCGAGCTGTTCGAGGAGGCGAAGCGGGACGCGTCCCGGGAGGCGGGGGACCCACCCGCCTGGGAGTGACGCCCGGTACAGTGCAGGCGGCCTGGTGCCCCGGCGGGGGCACGAGCCGGCCCGCCTGTCACCGAGTGAGAGGAGCCGTGGACCATGCGGTGGAACCTCCCGTCCGAGCGCCTCCCCGAGGCGTGGTTCAACGTGGTGCCGCACCTCCCCGAGCCGCTCCAGCCGCCGCTGCACCCCGGGACTCGCCAGCCGATCGGGCCCGACGACCTCGCCCCGCTGTTCCCGATGGCGCTGATCGCGCAAGAGGTCAGCGCGCAGCCCTGGGTCGAGGTCCCGGGCGAGGTGCTCGACATCCTGCGGCTGTGGCGGCCGACGCCGCTCGTCCGGGCGCACCGGCTGGAAGCGGCCCTCGCCACGCCGGCCCGCATCTACTACAAGGACGAGTCGGTCTCGCCTGCCGGCTCGCACAAACCCAACACCGCCGTTCCCCAGGCCTTCTACAACAAGGCGGAGGGGATCCCCCGGCTGACGACCGAGACCGGCGCGGGCCAGTGGGGGAGCGCGCTCAGCTTCGCGACCTCGCTGTTCGGCCTCGAGTGCAAGGTCTACATGGTCCGGGCCTCGTACCTGCAAAAGCCCTACCGCAAGGCGATGATGGAGGTGTGGGGCGGTGAGGTAGAGCCCTCACCCGTCGACCAGCCGGAGCATCCGGGCTCGCTCGGGAGCGCGATCAGCGACGCCGTGCGCGACGCGGCGTCGCGCGACGACTCGCACTACTCGCTCGGCTCGGTCCTCAACCACGTCCTGCTCCACCAGACGGTGATCGGGCTCGAGGCCAAGGAGCAGCTGGCGCTGGCGGGAGAGGAGCGGCCCGACATCGTCATCGGCTCCTGCGGGGGCGGCTCGAACCTCGGCGGCATCGCCCTGCCGTTCGTGCCCGACGAGGGCGTCGACCTGCTCGCCGTCGAGCCCTCGTCCTGCCCGACGCTCACGGAGGGCCGCTTCGACTACGACTTCGGCGATGTCGCCGGCATGACGCCGCTGCTCGCGATGTACACGCTCGGCCACGATTTCGTCCCGCCCTCGATCCACGCGGGCGGCCTCCGCTACCACGGCGACTCCCCGATCATCTCGAGTCTCGTGAGGAGCAAGAGGATGCGGGCCGTGGCGTACCCGCAGGGCGCGGTGTTCGAGGCCGCGGTGCAGTTCGCCCGCACGCAGGGGACGATCCCTGCTCCCGAGACCAGCCACGCCATCCGCGCCGTGATCGACGAGGCCCTGGCGGCGAGGGAGCGAGGCGAGGAGGAGGTGATCCTCTTCAGCTACTCGGGCCACGGGCTGCTCGACCTCGGGGCCTACGACGACTTCCTGCACGGCCGCCTCGCCGACGCGTGAGCCGGGCCGGCCCCGCTCGCGAGGCACGGGACGGGAGGCGCCCGCCGCTCGCTCGGCGGGCGCCTCCGCACGTGCTGGCGCCACGGGCCCTGGCGCTGCGCGATCGTCTAGGCGGACGCCTGCTGGCGAACGTCTGGGTGATCGACGGGGAGCGGGTTGTACATCATCCCGAGGTTGACGCCGAACCCAAGGTGCCATAGGTAGATGGCGAAGACCAGCTTCCAGCCGTAGCCGGAGGCGAAGATCCCGGCGCCGGCGTGGGGGAAGTAGACGTACGGCACGAGGAAACCCGCGGAGATCGTCGCGAGCGCCAGGCCGAACAGGAGGGCTCTCGCCATGTTCATCGCCGGAGTCACCGGCCCCTTGATCAAGGGGAAGATGAACAGGGCGAAGATCAAGGTGAAGACCAGGCCGTCGAAGCCGTGGATGAACTCGCCGATCGCGAAGCGAACGATCGGCGAGCCGGTCGGGTCGACCACGGCGCCGTTGGCGAGCGGCCAGTCGAGGTCGGGAAGCCCGATCCCGTGGAACCAGATCCCGAAGACCGTGGCGATATGGGTGGCGACGAACCCCGAGACGAGCGCGCCGCCAATGGGGTGACGGGTGATCCACACCCGCCACGCGTGGCCCGCGTTGGTCGATCCGGGCACCATCGTGCCACTTGTGTGCCGGGTGGGCGCTGACGCACCCATCTCTGTCGACATCGTATCTCCTCCTCTGCCAGACCGACTGTCAGCTACGGCGCGCCGCTGGACGGGCGCGGGGGACCGACGTTTCGCGTGCAACTAGTCGCGCGAGGGCGACGTTCAGCTGGCGCGGCACCGGAGCGGGGGACGGGCTCGACAGCAGGGGATCAGCACCGGGTCCAAGCCCGGTCTCGCGACGAGGAGCCGCCGTCCAGTACGACCCCCTGGACGCAAGGTCGCATTCGACACCGGACCTCCTCGCTGTACGCACTGCGGATGCACGTGCGGTTCCCGGATGCTCATCATCGTCTGTGGGCGAAGAGGTGTCAACAGAAGTGCGGGAACGGTTACGTGAGACGCCCGCGGCAGGCCCTGGCCTCCTCCGTGGCCCCGGTGGCGAGCCGAGCGCGGCGTTCGGCCGCAGCCGGCTCACCAGATGGCGACGAGCAGCTCCAGGACCTGCGTGGCGGACGCCGGCCGCGGGTTCGCCTTGGCCGCCGGCCGGGCGGCGGCGGCTTCCGCGATCTCGGGTAGCTGGACGCGTTCGACCCCGTGGTCGCGAAGCCGGGCCGGCCCGGCCAGGCGCGCGAGCTCCTCGACGCGCGCGATCGGGTCGCCCGCTCCCATGGCCTCGCCGAGTCGGGCGACCTCGCTCGCCGCGACCTCGCTGTTGAAGCGCAGCGCCGGGGGGAGGCAGACGGCGTTCATCGCGCCGTGGGAGAGGCCGAGGACGCCGCCGAGCGCCTGTGCCATCGCGTGGGCGAGCCCCATCCCGGCCCGCAACGCAGCGCCCCCGTGCATCGCACCCTCCAGCAGGGCTCGACGGGCCTCGCGGTCCTGCCCGTCGGCCAGCACGGCCGGGAGGTGACGGGAGATCAGCGCGGCTCCTGCGAGGGCCTCGGCGTCGGTCTCCTCGCTCCTGCCAGGCACATACAGCGCCTCGGCGCAGTGGGCGAGGGCGTTCATCGCGGTCCCGCCGCTCTCGCGTGCGGGGAGGCCGAGGGTGAGCTCGGGGTCGTAGATGATCGCCTCGGTTCGTGCCCCGCCGGCGCCGTCCTTCGAGCGGGTCGCGGGGTTCCGCACTCCGAAGAACTGCGTCCACTCCGCCCCGGAGTAGGTGGTCGGGATCGAGATCACCGTGAGCCCGGTCGCAGCCGACACGGCCTTCGCGGTGTCGATCGCGCTGCCGCCCCCCAGCGCGACGAGGCCGTCGGCGCCGTCGGCCGCGGCCCTGGCCGACTGCACGCCCTCGAGTCCAGCATGGGGCAGGACGCCGGCGAAGCGGCGCTCCACCGCCAGGGGGACGTCGCTCCAGCGCGGGGAGGTGATGAGCAGCGGGCGGGCGACCCCTAGCTGCTCGAGGACCTCGGGGAGCGAGTCGATGCCCCAGCGGACGATCATGCGGGCCTCCAGGCGGCGTCAAGGCGCGTGCAGACCGCGCGTCGTGCGTGTCCCGCCATTATCGCGCCAGGTGGCTGGTAGCGGCGGGGGAGGTCGCCCGTCTAGGCTCAGCGGGCGCCGGGGGGCGCGGCCCTCCGACGACCGACGGCTGCGAGGTGCGAGGGACGTGAACGGCAAGACATCTCCTTTCTTCCGTGCCGGGCATGCCGATGTCTAAGGACCGGCGCATCCTCACGACCCACGTCGGCAGCCTGCCGCGGCCCGACGACGTCGTCGAGCAGGTGATGAAGGAGGACCGGGGCGAGCCGGTCGACCGCGAGCTCTACGACCGCGTCGTCGGCGCGGCGGTCGCGGACCGCGTCCGCCGCCAGGTCGAGATCGGCGTGGACCTGGTAAGCGACGGCGAGATGAGCAAGATCGGCTATGCGACGTACATCCGCCACCGCCTGAGCGGGTTCGAGATCGGCGACGTGCCACGGGCGACGCCGGCGGACCTGGACGCGTACCCTCGCTTTCGCGATCGGCTCGCCCAGTCCGGAGCGACGGCGAAGTACCTGCGGCCGATCTGTCGCGGCCCGATCACCTACGAGCACCGCGAGCCGCTCGAGCAGGACCTGGCGCGCCTCGCCCGGGCGCTCGAGGGACAGCCGGTGGCCGGTGCGTTCATGAACGCGCCGTCGCCCGGGATCATCGCTCTGTTCCAGCCGAACGAGCACTACCCGTCGCTCGAGGAGTACCTCTCGGCGCTCGCCCAGGCGATGCGAGTGGAGTACGAGGGGATCGTCGCGGCCGGCTACGCCCTGCAGATCGACGCACCGGATCTGGCGATGGGGCGCCACATCATGTACCGCGATCGCCCGGACGAGGAGTTCGTCGAGCGCGCGGCCCTCCACGTGGAGGTGCTGAACCAGGCGCTCGCCAACGTCCCGGCCGACCGGGTACGGCTCCACATCTGCTGGGGGAACTACGAGGGACCGCACCACCTCGACATCGGGCTGGAGAAGATCGTCGACGTCGTGCTGCGGGCCAAGCCCGCGACGCTCGTGTTCGAGGCGTCGAACCCCCGCCACGCCCACGACTGGGCCATCTGGTCCGAGGCGAAGATCCCCGACGACAAGATCCTCGCCCCCGGGGTGATCGACTCGACGACCAACTACATCGAGCACCCCGAACTCGTCGCCGAGCGCATCGGGCGCTACGTCGAGATCGTCGGGGGCGAGCGGGTCCTCGGGGCGACGGACTGCGGCTTCGGCACCTGGTCCGGGTTCGGCGCGGTCGACGCCGACATCTGCTGGGCGAAGTTTGGATCGCTCGTCGAGGGCGCCCGCATCGCCTCGGCGCGCCTCGTCTAGCGCCGCGCACCCCGAGCCCCGCACGGTGGCGGGCCGGGTCCGGACGCGAGCCGGAGAGCCGGCCTACAAGAAGCCGAGCGGCGGCCACGACCGGCCGAGGAAGGGCTTCGCGTCGACGCCGAGGATCTGCTCGAGGCAGGTCGCGTAGATCGACCGGAAGTCGGTCGACACGACGAGGTTGCCGTCGACGTCGAGGCGCGTGAGGCTCGGCTCGTCCCCGTAGAGGCCGCCGCGCACCGAGTGCCCGAGCACGAAGGCGTCGTTCGCCGCGCCGTGGTCGGTCCCGCCGCTCGCGTTCGCCTGGACCCGGCGGCCGAACTCGGTGTAGAGCACGACGACCGCGCGCTGGCCGCGGGGGCTGCGGGCGATCGCTTCGAGGAAGCCCGCCACCGAGGTGTCGACCTGCTGGAGCAGCTGTGCCTGGGTGACGAGCTCGCCGGCGTGGGTGTCGAAGCCCTGCAGGCTGACGTGGAAGGCGCGCGTCGGCAGACCGGCCTCGATGAGCTGGGCGACCACGGCGAGCTGCTGGCCGAGGTAGCCGGCCGCCGAGGTGCCGAGGACGGCAGGTGCGGGCACGTGGCGCAGCGCGTCCGCGACGACGCGGCTGACCTGCAGCATGTTCGTACCGGACCGGGCGACCAGCAGCTCAAGCTGGCTCGGCCGGTGAGACGGGCGCTCCAGCATCTTGTACACGGAGCGGAAGGCCGGATCCCCAGGGGGCAGCTGGGAGTACGGCGAGGAGCTCGGCGCGATCGCGCTCGCCTGCTGGCGGGCGCCGGCGAAGGCGGAGGGCACGTTCGCCCCGAGCGAGATCGCCCGCATCGGGTCGGCGCCGGTCGCGTCGAGCCAGCGCCCGATCCAGCCGGTGGTGACGTCGTTCGCGGTCGAGCCGGCCTGCCAGATGTCCATCGAGGCGAAGTGGCTGTAGTTGGGGTCCGGGTAGCCCACCCCCCGGATGATCGCCAGCTTTCCGGCGTCCCACAGGCTCTTCATGCCGGTGAGCGCGGGGTGCAGCCCGAGCCCGTTGCCGATGTCGAGCACGGTGTCGGCCTTGACAGCGATGGCACCGCGCTGCGCCTCGTAGGCGGGGTCCTGGTAGGGCACGACGGTGTTGAGCCCGTCGTTGCCCCCATAGAGCGTGACCAGCACCAGCGTCGGCTCGACGGCGGCGCCGGCCGCGCGGATGCGCTGGGGCGTCGCCGTGCCCGGCGTGGGGTGGCGCGGCGCGTCGAGCGCCGGGACGAGCGTCCCGCGCAGCGCACCGGCGGCGCCGAGACTGGCGGCGCCCTGCAAGAAGCGCCTTCGGGACAGGGGCGTGGGCATCGTCGTCCTCTCAGTTCGCCAAGTACTCGGGCGAGACGAGCCCCAAGGTGACGAGCTCGGGGGTGAGGTGGCGGACGTGGTTGAGGGCGGCGAGCGTCGCATTGGACCAGCCGTCGATGGAGAGGAGGTTCGCGAGCGCCTCGGCACGGAGCGCGACGGGCTGGCGGTGGATCTCGGAGAGGTCTGCGACCTGGCTCACCGTCATGGCGAAGTCGAGCTGGGCGAGGCTCGCCGCGGTCGAGAGCCAGTAGCTGTTGTCGCCCCAGCCGCCGACGTTCGGCGGGTCGAAGGGCACCTGGCCGAGCTGGCTGAGCACGTAGTGCAAGTAGTCGGCCCTGCCCTCCTTGCGGAAGGAGGACGAGGTCAGCCCGAAAGCGCGCATGGTTCCTGCTACCCACTCGATCGGCTGCTTCACGAGGCCCTGGCGTGACACGGGAGCGACGAACAGCGGGTGGTTGAGCATCGCCCGGAGCAGGCTGGCGATGTTCAGGTCGGCCGAGTAGGCCGGCACCAGCTCGGCGACGACGGGGTCCCCGGGAGCGACCGGGTAGGCGAGCCAGCTCCACAGCCGTGCGGTGACCCAGCGCGCGGAGACGGGGGTGTGGGTGACGATCTCGACCACGTCGTCGCCCGAGAGGTCGCCGACGTGGCCGAGGAAGTGCTTCCGGCCGTAGTCGTGGTCCCACTCGTAGATGCGGAACTTCCCAGTGTTCCAGTCGAGCGCCCAGCCGGTGAAGGCGCGGGCGCTCTGGCGGACGTCCTCCTCGGTGTACGTGCCGACGCCCATCGTGAAGCGCTCCATCAGCTCACGGGCGAAGTTCTCGTTCGGGTGGTACTTCTCGTCCGTGCCGGTGTCGAGCCAGATGAGCATCGCCGGGTCCTGCGACACCGCCTTGGTCAGCACGTTGAACGGTCCCGGTCCGAGGGTGCGGAACAGGGCGTTCTGGCGGTACATGAGGCTTGCGTAGCCCACCTTGTCGTAGGCCGTGGGGAACTGGCAGTGCAGCAGCAGCACGAGCTTCTCGCGCAGCGGCGCGCGGGTCGTCGCCATCTGCTCGAGCCACCAGGCGCCGAGGCCGACGTACTCGTCCCAGCCGTTGCCGCGTCCACGGTTCGCCTCGGCGAACGACGTCAGGCCGGCGGGGGGCGGGACGGCCCCCGCGCCGTTCAACCCGGCGAGGAGCTCCTCGAGCGTCGCGTCCCAGCCCCGGGCCTCGGCGCGGTCCAGCTCCGCGGGGAGCGCGCCGAAGCCGGCGCGGCGGAACAGATGGGCGAGCTGGGAACGCGTGGCCTGCACCGCGCAAGTGTTACCCGATCACGCACTCCTGTCACGCGTTCGTAATAGTAACGGCACACGGGCGGCGCGCGGGGGTGGCGTCGGCGCCGACAGGTGCCGACGCCACCCGGCCGGCGGACGTGGCCGGCCGCACGTCGCTGTGGCCCGGCCGATGGCAAATACCAGGTCGCAACGTGCTCCGGCGGTACGCTTCGGTGCCTCGACGACGCACGGCGGGAGGCATGCCGGTGGAGCTCCACGAGCGATTCCCTTCGACGCCCGCTAGCCCCGCTCTCGTCCGCGAGCTCGTCCGCGAGTCGCTCGCCGGCGCCGAGCCGGGCGTGCTCGAGGACGTGCTCGTGATGGCCTCGGAGCTGGCGGCCAACGCCGTGATGCACGCCCGGAGCCCGTTCTTCGTCCACCTCCACGCCGACGCGACGCGGATCTGGCTCGGCGTCGAGGACGCCAACACCCGCATGCCCCGTTTCGCGCCCGTGGCGCAGGACTCGACGGGGGGACGCGGCCTCGCTCTCGTCGAGGCCCTGGCGACGAGCTGGGGCGCGGACCGCGAGCTCGGCGGCAAGCTCGTCTGGTTCGAGGTGGTGCTGGCGCCTGCGGGTCCGAGGCCAGCACCGGTTGCCGGCGGGAGCCGGCGCCCGAGACGGGTCGCCGGCTCTGAACGGAGCACGCGGTGAGCGGGGGGCTAGAGGACCCGGGGTCCTCCGCTGGGCGTGGCACGCCCTGGCGCAGCGCGCGGGAGGCGTTCCTCATCGACATGGACGGCGTGCTCGTGCACGAGGCCCGCCCGATCCCGGGCGCGGGCGAGCTCATCGCCCGCCTCGAGGAGGCGGGGCGGAAGTTCCTCGTGCTCACGAACAACTCGATCTACACCCGGCGGGACCTCTACGCGCGCCTCCGGCGGGTCGGGATCGACGTCCCGATGGAGTCGCTGTGGACCTCGGCGCTCGCGACGGCGCAATTCCTCCACTCCCAGCGTCCGGAGGGCACCGCCCACGTCGTCGGCGAGGCCGGGCTGACGACCGCGCTCCACGACATCGGGTACGTCCTCACAGACTCCGACCCCGAGTACGTCGTGCTCGGCGAGACGCGGACGTACAGCTTCGAGGCGATCACCCAGGCGATCCGGCTGGTACGCGCCGGGGCGCGCTTCATCGCCACGAATCCCGACGCCATCGGGCCGTCGCCCGAGGGCGTCCTCCCCGCGACGGGCTCGGTGGCGGCACTGATCAGCCGGGCGACCGATGTCCAGCCCTACTTCATCGGCAAGCCGAACCCCCTGATGATGCGCTATGCGCTCAACACGCTCGGTGCCCATTCGGAGTCGACGGTGATGATCGGGGACCGGATGGACACCGACATCGTCGCCGGCCTGGAGGCGGGGATGGAGACGGTCCTCGTGCTGTCCGGCGTAACGTCACGCGCGGAGATCGAGGCGTTCCCGTACCGGCCGACCCACGTCGTGGACTCGGTGGCCGAGATCTCGATCTGAGCGCAGGTTCGGGCGGACGGCGCGCGGGGCCCGGCTCGCGACCAGGGAGGCGCCACGGAGGCTCGGCGGGACGGGGTGCGCTACGGCACGAGCGCTGGTCGCTGGGTGCTGGTGGCGACCATCGTCGGCTCGTCGATGGCGGCGCTCGACAGCACCGTGGTGAACGTCGCCCTGCCGGCGATCGGGAAGGACCTCCACGCCGCGGTCGCGGGACTGCAGTGGCTGCTGAGCGGCTACCTGGTCACGCTGTGCGCGCTGCTCCTCCTCGGCGGATCCCTCGGCGACCTCTACGGGCGCCTGCGGCTGCTGCGGCTCGGCGCGGTCTGGTTCGCCACCGCATCCCTGCTGTGCGCCCTCGCGCCCGATCTCGGGGCCCTGCTTGCCGCTCGCGCCCTGCAGGGGATCGGTGGCGCGCTCCTGGTCCCGGGGAGCCTGGCGATCGTGCAGGCCAGCTTCGTCGAGGAGGACCGCTCGCGAGCCATCGGAGCGTGGTCCGGCCTCGGCGGGATCGCGGCGGCGATCGGCCCCGTCGTCGGCGGCTGGCTCGTCCAGGCCGCCTCCTGGCGCCTGATCTTCGTCCTCAACCTGCCGCTCGCACTGGCCGTGCTCGTCGCGAGCCGGCACCTCCCCGAGGCGCGCGACGAGGACGGCGCGCCGGCGGTGGACGTCGCCGGGGCGGTGCTCGCGACGCTCGGCCTCTCGAGCGGTACCTACGCCCTCATCGAGGGATCAAGCGCATCGGCATGGCGGGCCGTTGCGCTCGGGGCGGGCGCGCTCGCCATCGTCGCGCTCATCGGGTTCGTCCTGGTCGAGCGCCGGAGCGCCCATCCGATGCTTCCGTTGGCGGTCTTCTCCTCCCGCCAGTTCAGCGCCGCCAACGTGACCACGCTCGCGGTCTACGGGGCCCTCGGCGCCGCCTTCTTCCTCCTCGCCGTCGACTTGCAGCAGGTGCTGGGTTACACGCCCGCGGATGCCGGGGCGTCGCTGCTGCCCGTCACCGCGATCCTCCTCGCGCTGTCCGCGAGCGCCGGTCGCCTGGCCGCGCGGATCGGACCCCGTCTGCCGATGACGCTCGGCCCGCTCATCGTCGCGGCGGGACTGCTGCTGATGCGCCGCATCGGCCCGGGCGCGGGCTACCTCACCGGGGTGCTCCCGGCCGTGGTCGTGTTCGGCCTTGGCCTCGCGCTCACCGTGGCACCCCTCACCTCGGCCGTGCTCGCCGCGGTCGACGCCAGCCGGGTCGGGGTCGCCTCGGGGGTGAACAACACGGCCGCAAGGCTGGCCAGTCTCGTGGCGGTCGCTCTCCTGCCCGCCCTCGCCGGGCTGTCCGGCACGGCGTACCTGGACCCGTCTCGCTTCTCGGCGGGCTTCCACGCGGCGGTGACGATCGCGGCGGGGCTGTGCGCCCTCGGCGGCCTGGCGTCGTTCGTCGGCATCCGCGACGCGGCGGGCACCGGCGGCGGCGAGGTCCCGGCGCGCCGCTTCGCCTGCCCCGTCGACGGTCCGGGTCCGGGTCGAGACTCGCGGATCTAGGCGAGGAAGGCGTCGGGGCGGCGGCCCCTTCGGGCCGCCGCCGGGCGACGCCGTCCCCCAAAGGGGCCGGAGGGAAGGAGAGCTCCATGCGTCGCTGCCGCGTCACAGGTCGCCCTTCACCGCTGCGAGCGACGATCTGGCGGCCCAGGGTCAAGAGGCCGTCAGATCGGTGCCCGCAGCGACGTCACCTGTGCGCGGGACCGGCGGGCGTACCAGTCGGGTCAGCGGCACACCGACGTGCCGGTGCACAACCTCGAGGGCGAGGCGGCCGACGGGCCGCCCCGGCACGAGCGGGGAGCAACGGATGCGGGCGTCCCGACCGGGCGAGCCTCAAGGGCTCAGCCGGTCGTGGCGAAAGAACGCCCGACGCGCTACTTCCTGCTTCCGGGGCGGCGTGCGCCGTGAGCACGCGCTGCCCCATCCACCTCGTGTCGTGCACCGGCACGATCAGCACTCCTTCCCGGGACCCTGGCAAACCTCCCCGCCAGGACCCAGGGACATCGTCCTCCGAGGCCGGGGTGCGGCGGATCGCCTGCGTGCAGGTATTCGCTACCGCAGGTGGTGGAATGCACTCGGGTGGGATAGGGGGCTATGGAATCGCGTCAGCGAGCTGCTCGGCCGACGCGGTTCCGGCCTCCGCCCGCTCGCCGGTCACGTCCCGGCTGCCCGTACGTTGACCAGGGCATTCCCACGCACGACCCGCGAGTAGTAGGCGGCGCTCTGCTTCGGAACACGCCGCTGGGTGCCGAAGTCGACGAAGACGATGCCGAAGCGGCGGGAGTAGCCGTGGGCCCACTCGAAGTTGTCGAGCAACGACCAGACGAAGTAGCCCCGTAGCGCGACGCCGGCGCCGATCGCCTGGTGCGCCGCGAGCAGGTGGTCGTGGAGGTAGCGGACGCGCTCGTCGTCGTCGACTCCGCCCTCCGGGTCGACGTAGTCGTCGGCTGCGCAGCCGTTCTCGGTGATGTAGAGCGGCAGGCCGGGGGCGTCACGCTGTAGCCGGAGCAGCAGTTCACGAAGACCGTCGGGGTCGACGAGCCAGCCCATCGAGGTCCGGGCGAGCTCTTCGGGAAAGACCGTGACGACGCCCGGGTGCCCCTCGAGCGGCTGTTCGTTGCGGCGCAGTTCCGACCAGTCACGTCGCCCGACGACGGTCGGGGCGTAGTAGTTGACGCCCAGGAAGTCGATCGGAGCGCTGATGAGGTCCATGTCGCCCTCGTGCACGAGCCGGTCGGGCGGGAGCAGCACGGGCCGCGCCTGCGCGGGATAGGCGCCTTTGACGACGGGATCGAGGAAGATGCGGTTCGCCTCGGCGTCGACGGCCGTTGCGGCGCCGAGCGCGTCATCCTCGGCCGCGCGCACGTGCGTGAGGTTGAGCGTGATGCCGACAGGGGCGCCGGTCCGGAGCACGGCGCGCAGCGCCTCGGTGGCGAGGCCGTGTCCGAGCAGCAGGTGATGCGTGGCGGCTGCGGCTCGGTCGGGGTCGCGCAGGCCGGGGGCGTGCCTGCCCGTCCGGTAGCCCTGGTTGGCGACGACCTCGGGCTCGTTGAGGGTGATCCACAGTGCGACGGCGTCGCCGAGCGCCTCGCCGACGATCGCCGCGTACTCGGCGAATCGCTCGGCGGTCTCGCGCTCGGGCCAACCGCCGGCGTCCTCGAGTGACTGGGGAAGGTCCCAGTGGTAGAGGGTGACGGCCGGGGCGATGCCGCGGGTGCGGAGGCCGTCGACGAGGGCCCGGTAGTGGTCGAGGGCCGGCTGGTTGGCCGGGCCTTTGCCGGTCGGCTGGATGCGTGGCCAGGCGATCGAGAAGCGGTACGCCTGCAGCCCGAGCGATGCCATCAGGTCGAGGTCGTCGGAGCTGCGGTGGTAGGCGTCGCAGGCGATGTCGCCGGTGTCGCCGCGGCGCACCCGGCCGGGCGTGTGGCTGAACGTGTCCCAGATCGAAGATCCGCGACCGTCCTCGTGGGCGGCGCCCTCGATCTGGTAGGCGGCGGTCGAGGCCCCCCACAAGAAGCCCGACGGGAAGGCGAGCACGGTCTCGGTCGCGGCACCCGCTGGTGTCGTCGTCATGCGTCTTGCCTCCCTGGGCGGCGGATGTCGGTCGTCCGCACGGTGATGGACCTCGCCTGGCGCACCGTGGCGGCGTGCCGGGCGGACGCGAGTGTAAGCGCTTAGACTGTTGGATGTAAGCGGTTAGATCAACCAGCCGGCCCGGCTGCGGCATGCGGTAGGCGTGCCGAAGGCGCCCGAGCGGATCGGAGCTTCGCCTGGCAACGCTCTACGACGTCGCACGGGTCGCGGGTGTCTCGACGGCCACGGTGTCGCGGGTGCTGCACGGGCACGACCGCGTCCGCCAGTCCACCCGCGACCGCGTCCAGGGCGTCATCGACGAGCTCGGCTACGTGCCCGACGGCGCGGCGCAGAGCCTCTCGAGGCGGCGCAAGGAGGTCATCGGCCTCGTCGGCGTCGAACGACCGGTACCCGAGTCCGACGTCGAGAGCGCGAGCCTGCTCTTCGCCGACGAGATCGTGCGCGGGGTCGAAGCCACCGTGCGCGCCCGGGGCTGGTCGGTGCTGATCGCGTTCGTGCGTGCCGGGGAGGAAGCCTTCGGGCGACTGCGCACGCTCTCGGGCAAGGTCGACGGTCTGATCATCGCCGAGGGGATCGTGCCAGCACCCCTCATCGGCCAGCTCGCCGGGCGCGTGCCGACGGTGGTCCTCGCCGGGGCGCGCGACGAGTCGGGCGCGGACGTCGTCGCTGCGGACAACCGCGCCGGGACGATCGCGCTCGTTCGCCACCTTGTCGAGGTGCACGGCGCCACCCGGCTGTTCCTCGTCGCCGGCCCGAACGAGGCACCAGACGCCCGTGAGCGCCGAGCAGCGTTCGAGGAGGTGCTGGCGGCGCACCCCGGGACGACGAGCGTCGGAAGCTTCGAGGGCGTCTTCAGCGCGGCGAGCGGCGAGGTCGCGGGACGCGAGGTCCTGGCCTGCCTCGAGCGGGGGCCCGTCGACGCGGTCGTGTGCGGGAACGACCAGATGGCGATCGGCGTGATCCGTTCGCTCACGGCGGCCGCGATCCACGTGCCCGACGACGTCGCGGTGGTGGGTTTCGACGACATCTACCCGGGCGCGCTGTGGGATCCGCCGCTCACCACCGTCCGTCAGCCCATGCGGGCGCTCGGCGAGCGGGCGTCGTCCCGGCTCTTCGAGCGCATCGCCAACCCCGCTCTTCCGAGGATGTTGGAGGTGCTCCCGACCGAGCTCGTCCTCCGGGCGAGCTGCGGGTGCCCCCGTGGGTTCGTGCGCGACGAGCGGCGCGCCCACCGAGGCGGCGCCGAGCCGAAGGCGCGCCCGGGGCGGTGAGCCTGGCGTGGAGCGGCCCACCGGTTCGATCGACCTCTCCTATCGGCCCAGGCAGGTGAGTGGGGTCGGCCTCTTCCCGGGCGGGTCCGGGCCGCGCCATGCGGCATGCACCGACACGGACGCGGTGGCATTTGCCGCACCGGCGTGCAGGAAGTGGCATCCCGGCGCGGCGCGTGCGCCCTCCCTTCCGGTCGGTGCCCGGAAGGGAGGGTCCGAAGGCTGTGTGCGAGCTGTCAGTCGGTCGCGATGAAGCAGCGGGATGACGCGTGGGTGAACGCGGGCGCGGCAGCGGGTGGCCGTTACGTTGCAGGTCTGTTGCTCTTCGTCGAAGACGCGCGCAGACGGCTCGACGACCCGTATCGTTGTTCCAGGCCTCTTCGCTGAGCGTCCCGATCCCCCCCTCGAGGCAGCTCGCGAGGTCGCAGCACACAGCCCGGGCACCCCCCGCCCGGGCTGTGTCGCGTCCGGCCGCGGGTCGGCCACGTGCCGGCGCCGTCGGAGTGGACGTTCGCGCCGGACCGACGGTGGTCCGAGACGAAGGGTCGCCGCGCGGCGGTGGGCGTCGCTCGCTCCGGCGTCGGAAATTTCCGAGCGAGGCATCCCGTCACGCGCTCCCGGGGGAGCCCCGAGCCTTGTTGCGTCCGGGAGCCGTCACCCGGGTGCCCGCGCGCACGACCCGACATTGGCGCTGACGCGACGGGACCCGCGCCTCCGACGAACGCGGGTCCCGCCCGCCCGGACGGGGAGCTCAGTGGCGTCGCCCGGACGATCTCTTGGCTTACTGAGGCTGAGCCGAGAGCAGCAACTGCGCATCCGCGCCGCTGGCCGTCTGGCCCTGCCTGTGCTGCGAATACGTCAGCCCGGGCGCTCCCGTGAGGAGCCGCGGCTCACGCCGCGGGCCGCGGACCTCCGGCGCGCCTCAGCTGGCGCGTCCGCCGACGATACGGAGGTTGGAGGCTCCGAGGCGCACCTGCTGCTGCGCGGCCGCGTTGAGCAGTTCCTCCCAGGCAGGCCGGACCTGGTCGTGCTCGCGCCGCTGCCGGACACCGGTGGCGAGCGAACGGGCGGCGTGGACGGCCCGCGCCCGGCGCGCCCCACCCTGCTCGGGGTCGAAGAGGTACGCCGCGACCGCGCCGAACCCCGCCTCGAGGCCCAGCCGAGCCACGCCGCGGGTACGTCGCACCAGGTACATCGACAATTCCCTCCCTGCCGCTCGCGCTTTCGCCGCTCGCGCTCGTCGCTGACCAGACGGGGCGCGTACCCTGTCCCGGCACGCGCCCCCGTCCCGCGTCAGCTGTCCTGGCGCTGCACTACCCGGGCATGGCCGTTACGAAACGCTCCTGCCTCGTGGCTTTCGCCTCGTGGCGATCGGTGTTCGCGCACCGGATGCGCCCTCGCTGCCGCCGGTCCCGCCTGGAGGGGGACGCCGGACCGCCGGTCGATCGCGTGTCGCCGGGGCCCGGACGGGACCCGTCCCGGCGCCGGCGACGCCTCAGGCGGAAGCCCCACAGGAGTGAAGCTCGGCAATCGGGGCATGAACTGTACGCAGCGCGCGCTCAAGGCACTGCCGACGTATTTCGGTGCAATGCACGGCCGAACGTGTCGTAGGTACTGCATGAGGCATCGGCCCGCCTGCGGGCCCGTGTCGCACGCGACATCGAAGATCCCCATGGCGCTCGGGAACTGAGACGTGAGATGGTCAGGACGAGTCGGTCGCTGAGCGGCAAGCGGGCTGCGCGAGAGGCCCGCGCCGTCGTCCGCGAGGAGCTGCACGGCAGGCCCGTCGAGCTGGTGGAGACCGCCGTGCTGCTCGCCGGCGAGCTCGTGACCAACGCCATCGTGCACGGCGGCTCCGAGCTCCGTCTCGACCTCGACCTCGACGGCAAGCTGCTGCGTGTGGCGGTCTGCGACGGCGACCCGGTGCGCCCGACCCTCCAGCCCCCGAGCGCGGACCGGGAGAACGGGCGGGGCATGCTCATCGTCGACTCGCTCGCTACCGCCTGGGGCGTCGACGATGTGGGGCCGACCCCGGACGGCGGCAAGCGCGTCTGGTTCGAGCTCGACGTCGGGGAGTGGTAGGCCGGGCTACCTGTCCTCGGTGACCGAGCCGAAGGGCGCGCTCATTCCTCCCCGTAGGCCTCGTGGAGCTTCGCCAGGCTGCGTGCGAGCAGCCGCGACACGTGCATCTGACTGATCCCGACTCGTTCCGCGATCTCGGACTGGGTGAGGTCCTCGACGAAGCGGAGGTGGAGGATGAACCGCTCCCGTTCGGGAAGCTCCGCTATGTGCGGCAGCAGGATGTCGCGTTCGTCGACCTTCGTGTACGCCTCGTCAACCTCTCCGAGACGGCTGGTGAGGGGCTCACCTTCGGGTCCGGGGGTGTCGAGTGACGCCGAGCGGTAGGCGTGCCCCGCTTCAAGCGCCTCGAGGACCTCTTCCTCCGAGGCGCTGGTCGCCTCGGCGAGCTCGTTCACCGTCGGCGTCCGGCCGAGGCTCTGGGACAGGTCGTCCACCACCTGGCCGAGGCTCAGGTAGAGCTCCTGCACCCGGCGCGGGGCGCGTACGGACCATCCCTTGTCGCGGAAGTGCCGCTTCAGCTCTCCGACGATGGTCTTTGAGGCGTAGGCGGCGAACTCGAAGCCGAGATCGGGGTCGAAGCCGTCGACCGCCTTGATCAGGCCGATCGAACCCGCCTGCACGAGATCGTCGTAGGACTCGCTGCGCTTCACGAACCGCCGCGCGAGCTGGTGCACGAGGTCCAGATGTGCCTCGATGATCTCGTCGCGAAGCGCTCGGTCGCGCGAGCGGGAGTACTCCCTCAGCTTGTCGTCGCCGGAGTCCACCCGTTCTGGGGTGCCCGACATCAGTCGGCGGGCGACCGGCGAATGGTCAGCCACCCCCGCCGCTGCCCACCTTTGATGTCGCCAATCTCGTGCTCGTCGACGAGCGCCTCGAGGATGCGCGCCGAGAGCTCCAGCGGGTCGAGGGGCCCGTCGCGCGACAGGGCGTGGTCGGTGACGGGCGCGACGGAGCAGGCCACGTCGATCGCGTCGTCGTCCCAGGTGTAGTCGAGCCGCAGCCGGCTCTCTGCGAGGGCACCGAGCGCGCACGAGTTGCAGAGCTCGTCGATGGCAAGGCGCAGGTCCTCGACCGCGTCCACGCCGAAGTCCAGCCGCGACGCGATCGCGCTCGCGCTCATCCGCGCGAGGAGCCACAGCTCGGGCCGCACGGGGAGGACGAGCTCGACGCGGTTCGCCGCGCTGTGCTGGCGGCGCGCCGCCGGGTGGGGGGAGATCGTCCCTTCGTCGCTGCTCGCCGGGACGGTCATCGAGCGATCGCCTCCTCGACGGTGGAGAAGACGGAGAAGACTTCGGACAGGCCGGTCACTTCCAGGACCTTCGTGATCTGAGCGCGCGTCACGACGAGGCGCACATCGCCGCGCTTGGAGGCGGCGACGAGGACGCCGAGACCCGTCGAATCGAGGAAGGTGACCTGCGACAGGTCGACGACGATGGTCGTCCCGCTCGTGTCCTGCAGCATGGACCGCAGCTCCGGGGCGGTGGAGACGTCGACCTCGCCCGCCGCGGTGACCACCGTGACGCCCTCGCGTGCCTGCGCGGACACCTGGAATAGGTCGTCCATCTCGTGCATCTCCCTTGGGATCGATCCCGCAAGCCGACGCAGCACAGCAACCCAAGTCGTTGCCCGATCGTGCCGCCCGCCCACGTGCGCGGTTGTGTACCTCCACGGTAGACCGCACACGTCACCGCGCGTGCCTCCAGCCTGCGGCGCACGGGCGCGCCGGCGTGCGCCGACGCTCGCGACCTGAGCGGGGTTTCGCTCGCCTGGCGCTCGGGTAGCAAGCAAGTTTCCCCGCCTCGGCGCGCGGGTAGCTACCTCCCAGCCAGTAGCCGGCGTACCGGCGCGCCCGTGCCGGACGAGCGAGAGCGAGGAGTTGCCCGTGGTCACGATGGCTGACGGTTGGCAGGACGTGCGCGACGTGCGCCGGCCGCCGGAGGCAACGGGTGCTGCGGCGGGACGCCCGGCATTGGCTAGCCGCCTGCCCGGCGCAGCAGAGCGCGGGCCACGGGTGCGGCGGATCCGGACGAGCCGACCTCGAGGCGCCCGTCTGGCTGGTGCCGCCGAGGGGACGCGGACAAACCAGGTTGTTGCTGCGGCGGTCGTGCGCGTGACGCGCGATCACGGGTCGCTTGCTTCGACCGAGCCGGGTACCGACGCCTTCGGTGGCAGGGTCACCGTGCAGACGGTGACGGCGGGCACACCGGCCACGCGAGCCGCCCGACCGCCGCGTGGCCAGCAGGGCGCCGCCTGAGGGCGAGGGTTCGGCCTGTGCCGGCGCGCCCCAGGCAATAGCGTCTGGTCGCGCGGTGGTGGTCTCCTGGCCGCCAGCTCAGAGGCGGAGCCGGTAGCGCGTCTCCGACCGCCCGGACACGCCTGACGTCGTCGGCCGGCGGTGGCCGTCCTGCATCCACCCGAGCGCCGTGCAAAAGCAGCGGGCCTCGGTGTCGGCCTCGGGGACCCAGATCGTCGCGGACGCGAAGCTCGCGTCCGCGAGGGCGGCGACGGCGCCCTCGAGCAGCAACCGTCCGATGCCGTGGCCCCATCGGCCGGGGTCGACGAAGAGCGCGTAGACCTCGCCGTCACCTTTGCCGTCGGGGTCACGGCTCCCCCCGCCGGCGACGAAGCCGGCGACCTCGCCGCTCGAGGGTGCCTCGGCCACAAGCACGAAATGGTCGTCACCCGGGGGCAGCGCGAGGTGCTCGCTCCAGCGCGACTCGCGCTCGTCGACCGAAGGAGGCTCGAGCGTCGCGGGAACGGCCGCCCGACGCGACGCCTCCAGCGCGGCTCGTGCGTGGAGCTCGGCGACGCCGCGGGCGTCCCGAGGCAGCGCCTCGCGGAGCGCGAAGCGCCCCACGACCAGCTGGTGGGCGCGCGACGTG
>Ga0307372_10001656_pt1 | contig 38438 bp, 37 predicted proteins | sample OX1MG_FD_202533 | JGI IMG/M metagenome (GOLD analysis project Ga0307372, IMG submission 202533) | Soil microbial communities from Risofladan, Vaasa, Finland - OX-1 | ecosystem: Environmental > Terrestrial > Soil > Coastal area > Acid sulfate soil | place: Finland: Risofladan, Vaasa | collected...
TGGCGCTTCGTCGATCAGGTGCGCCACAACCTGCGTGCGGCGTTCGCCGACGTGGGACTGGGGCGGATGCGGGGCGAGGGTCCGCGCGTGATCGCCGAGATTCCCGACGCGGTTGCCGACGCGACGGTTATCGAGCGCACGGCGCGGGTGTTCGGGATCCAGAATTTCTCGCTCAGCTATCAGGTTCCACTCGAACTCGAGGCGATCAAGCGCGAGGCGATCGCGCGCGCGCGGGCGCATCCGGCGCGCAGCTTTCGCGTGACCACGCGGCGCGGCGACAAGCGCTTCGCGATGAACTCGATGGAGATCGATCGCGAAGTCGGCGCCGCGGTAATCGAGGCGCTCGGCTACGCGGTCGATTTGGATCATCCGGAGCTGGTGATCTCGATCGAAATCCTGGCCGGCGGCGCGTTCGTATCGGCGGGAAAACTGCCCGGCGCCGGCGGGCTGCCGGTGGGAATTTCGGGGCGCGCGGTCGCGCTGCTGTCGGGCGGAATCGATTCTCCGGTCGCCGCGTACCGGATGATGCGCCGGGGCCTCAAGCTCGATTTCGTGCATTTTCATGCGCATCCTCTCGTCTCTCCGGCCAGCCGCGACAAGGCCTGCGAGCTGGTGACGCATCTGACCAAGTGGCAATCGACGTCGGCGCTGGCGCTGGTCGCGTTCGGGAATTTGCAGCGTGAGGTGGTCGCGAGTTCGCTGCGTCCGCTGCGGGTGATTCTGTACCGCCGCCTGATGGTGCGGATCGCGTGCGCGCTTGCCGCGAAAACCGGGGCGACCGCGATCGTCACCGGAGAGAGCCTCGGCCAGGTTGCTTCGCAGACGCTAGAAAATATGACGGTGATCGAACAGGCCGCGAGTCTGCCGATCCTGCGCCCACTGGTGGGCAGCGACAAGAACGAGATTATAGATCAGGCTCGAGTGCTCGGCACCTTCGAGACCTCGATTCTGCCTGACGAGGACTGCTGCACTCTGTTCGTGCCCGCGCATCCTGAAACCCGCGCCCGGCTGGCCGAGGTCGAGGCGGCGGAGGCGCGGCTGGATATCGCGCGGATGGTGGCGGAAGCGGTCAGCGCGGCCGAGGTGCGGCGCTTCGCTTATCCGCCGCGGCCCGAGCGCGCGCTCAGAAGTGTAGCGACAGAATCGCCGCGTTGACCAGCAGCGTCAGTATTCCGATCGGCAACCCGACCCGCAGATATTCGCCGAAGGTGATTGCGACGCCGCGCGCGCGCGCCTGCTCGATTACGATCAGGTTCGCGATCGACCCGACCACGGTAAGGTTTCCCGCCATCGTGCTCGAACTCGCGATTACGAGCGCGATTTGCCGGGTGCCTCCGAGCAGAGGATAGAGCGGGCGGAACAGCAGCACGGCGGGGACGTTGCTGACAATATTCGAGAGTATCGCGGTCACCGCGGAAAGCGCGAACGGGTTGGCCAGCGCCCGATTTCCGGTCCATCGGATGAGATCGTTCTGGAGCCCGGTGGTCTGAAAACCTGCCACCACGATGAACAGCCCGGTGAACATCGCGAGCATTGTCCAGTCGATCAATTCGTACACGCGCTCGGGTTTGATTCGGCGCGTGAAGAGCAGCACCACGCCCGCGCCCATCGCGACCAGATGGGTCGGATAACCGGCGATGAACAGGCCGAGCGCGACGAGCGCGATGGCGGTGGACTTTATCATCAGCGGTCGATTTGCGGGCGCGTTTGCCAGCGCTTCATCAGCGCAGGCGCGATGCAGCTTGCCGAGCGACGGGCGGTAGATTATCGCCAGCACGGCAAAGTCGATCGCAAGGCCGATAATCGCCGAGGGCGCTATATGCAGCGCAAACCCGGTGTAACCCAGATGCGCGAATCCCGCGACGATCATGTTCTGCGGATTACCGGTGATGGTCGCGGAGCTGCCGATATTGCTCGCGGTGGCGAGCGCGAGCAGAAACGGCGCTGGCTCTGCGCCCAGCATTCCGGTCGCATCGATCAATAATGGCGTCAGCGCAAGGCACACCACGTCGTTGATGAAGAACGCGGCCAGCACGCCGGATACCAGAACCGTCATCGCGAGCAGGCCGTAGCCGGTCCGCGCGCGATCCAGCAGCGCGCGCGCAAACAGCCCAAAGGCGCCCGACAGGCGCAGGTTCGCCACCACGATCATCATCCCGAGCAGCAGCGTAAGGGTGTGAAAATCGACCGCCTTGAGCGCCGCGTGCTCAGACAGCACCCCCGCCGCCACCATCGCGACTGCGCCGGCAAGCGCCGCTCCGGTGCGGTCGATGCGCGCAAAGGGCAGCTTGCCCACTGCGATCACGAAATAGGTCAGCGCGAAGATGGCAAGCGCGATTGCGGCGTGGGCATTCATTGGGGGTGGATTGGGCGGCCGTGGCGGCGGGCTTCGCAAGCGCCGCGGTTTGGCCGATGATCCGATGGTGCATAATCCGGGGCGGGCGGCGCGCGATCAAGCGCTGGTTCGCCATTCGCAGCCGCCAATGACCGGAGCTATAGTTCGCTCCGGGAGTTGGCGATGTTCCTGCTCGAGCTCGGACACACGAAGTGCAAATGCTACCTCGTCGCATCGCGGGACGCGCACCGCGCGGCGATCGTCGATCCGCGCCGCGAGGATCTGGCGCGCTACCTTGGCGTGCTCGCCTATTACCGGCTCGAACTCGAGTACGTAATCGATACTCATACCCACGCCGATCATCGCAGCGGCGCCGCCGAGCTTTCGGATTTGACCGGAGCGCCGCTGGTGATGCATCGGCGGGCGCCGTCGCCGCACGTCGCGATCCACGTCGAGGACGGGCAGACGCTTGGGGTCGGCGAGGTGGAGATTCGGGTGCTCTACACCCCTGGCCATACCCCCGACTCGATCAGCCTGCACACGGGCAATTACGTGCTTACCGGAGACTGCTTGATGATCCACGGCACCGGGCGCGCGGACTTCGCCGGTGGCGACGCCGGCGTGGAATATGACTCGATCACCGGCAAGCTGTTCGCGCTGCCCGAGGCGACGATAGTGCTGCCCGCGCACGATTACCGCGGCCATAAGCAATCGACAATCGCCGAAGAGAAGCGCTCCAATCCGCGCCTTTTGGGAAAGACTCGGGGCGCATATATCGAGCTGATGAGCAACCTGGGGCTGCCGCTCCCCGACGGAATTCAAGAGGCGTTGCAGCCAAATCAATCCGAAGTCGAAGCAGGGCAGATCAAGTTTCCGAACCTCGCGCAGCTCAACGCGGTGCGCCAGCTCGCGCCGCCCGAGTTGCGCGAGCGCCTCGAGAGTGCGAATCCACCGGTGCTGATCGACGTTCGCGAGGCGGACGAGTACCGCGGCGAGCTTGGACATATCGCGGGCGCGATCCTCGCTCCGCTCGGCGAATTGGCCGACCGCAGCGCCGAACTGGCCCAGTATCGAGAGCGTGATATCGTCGCCATATGCAGGGTCGGCGTGCGCAGCACCACCGCCGCCGCAATTCTGACCGGACTCGGCTTCGACCGGGTCTGGAACCTGCGCGGCGGGATGCTCGAGTGGGCGGACGCAGGGATGCCCGTCGAGCGCTGGCACGAGCCAAGCCGCGTGGAGGAAGACCGATGACGGAGAACTTGTTTAAGGTCGCGGAACTCGATCACGTGGTGCTGCGGTGCCGCGGGCTCGAGCGGACGCTGGACTTCTATACGCGGATTCTGGGACTGACCGTCGAGCGCAGGATTGCGCAGATCGGGTTGATACAACTGCGCGCCGGGCGCAGCATGATCGACCTGGTGCCGGCCGCGCATCCGCGCTCAGAGGAAGGCACCAACGTGGATCATATATGCCTCGGGATCGAGGCTCCCGATCTCGGGGCGGTGGCCGCGGAACTTCGCTTGGGCGGCGTGGAAGTGCAGGGCGATCCGGCGCCGCGCTACGGCGCGAGGGGGATGGGGCTGTCGATCTACCTGCGCGACCCGGAGGGAAATGTCGTCGAGCTCAAGCAGATGCCCGCGGGGGAATAAGCCGCCGCACGCCGCGCCCTTGTTTTTGAGCGGCGAGACATTACAATCCTAGCGTTTGCCGACCGTGGAGGTGGGTTTCTTGAAGATTACCAATCCTGTGGCACGAACCAGAGTCTTTGTAATCGCGGCGCTTGCAACCGCGCTGATCGCCGGATGCATGGGGCATACGCCGCAGCGCGCGGCTGGGAACTACGTCGGAGCGCTCAAGCTGTTCAACTATTCGGCCTGCTATCAGGCGCTGTCGCATCAGGACCAGGTCGATCGGACGATGGATCAGTTCCTGAGCCATATTCCGCTCGCGCCCGACGTCAGCAAGGATTGGTTCAAGACCATCCTGCACGCGGTGGATTTCCAGGTTGGCGACGCCAAGGTTGACGGCGACAAGGCCGACGTCACGATTCATGTGACCCGTCCCGAGCTTTCGCTCTGGGAGCGCACCATCGACGCGTCGCTCGGACCCAACGACATTCCCGACTCGATTGCGCAGAAGCAGATCAATGATCAGAGCTATCCGAAGCTGAGCTACGACGACAATATTGCGCTGGTCCAGCAGGGCGGCGAATGGAAGATTTTCGTCGATTTTCCGGCCAAGGACAAAATCGAGCAGATGCACAAGGACGCCATCGCCGCCTACCATCAGCACGACTACGACAAGGCGATATCGCTCTATCAGCAGGCGATCGCGGAGCTCGACAAGGAGCAGGCGACCGGCAATGCGGGAATGAAGTTCATCTACAATCGCGAGCAGACCGACGTTCAGAACGCGAAGAACCAGATTCCCGACGCGCAGGCGTACATCCCGAAAATCGTGCTGTCCGACGTGGACATGAAGATGTCCCAGTCGCGCGTGCCGGCCATCTTCGGCAAGATGACCAACACCGGCGACAAGGCTATCGACGAGGTCCAGTTCACCGTCACCTATTGGGAAGGCAAGGGCAAGAAAAAGACCCAGGTCTTTACCGAGGTGCATACCCCGGTTGCGACGCCGCTCGAGTTCACGGACTTCGCCCGTCCGGTGTTGCCGTTCGTACCCGGCGAGACCCGCAACTTCGGATTCAAGTTGACCGCGGCGCCCGACGTTCAGCAAAAGGCGACCCCGGATCTCAACATCACGTCGATTGTCTTTACGCAATCGAGCGCACCGCTGCCGAAGCCGCCGATGCCTACTCCAACCGCGACGGCGACCCCCGCCGCGGGTGCGTCTCCCGCGGCCGTCGCACCCGGAGGTCCGGCGCCCTTGGCGCCGCTGCCGCCGCCGCCTCCGGCACCGAAGAAGTAGGCCGGAGCCCGAACCCGTCTGGTCCCGAACCGCGCCCGCATGCCGGAATTTCCGGCGGCTGGCGCGGTTCGGCTATTATGGGGTTCGCGCCCGGAGGCGGGACTTTCGATTTGGCTACCACCATCACCGTTGCGATTCCGACCCATAATCGCGCCGCCACACTCGGCGCCGCGCTCGCGAGCCTGGGCGCGCTCGAGATACCCGCCGATACCGCGCTTGAATGTATCGTGGTGGACAACGGCTCGACCGACGCGACGCCTGCCGCGGTCGCGGAGTTCGCGAAGTCCGCGCGGTTCGCGGTCCGCCGCGTGTTTGAGGATCGGCTCGGCTCGAGCTTCGCGCGCAATCGCGCGGTGGCGGAATCTCGCGCCGAGTACATTTTTTTTATCGACGATGACGCTCTGGCCGAACCCGCGTGGGCCATCGAGATGCTCGCGGTGCTGGTTTCACGCGGGCTTGACGGCGCGTGCGGGATGGTCGTGCCGCGCTGGATCGCCGCGCCGCCGCCGTGGCTTGGGCCAAGCCTGTGGGTGAAGCTGGCGGTCCACGACCGGGAGAAAATTGAAGCCGGTCCGGTCGGCCACGCCGAGGTGCTGGGCAACTATTTCAGCGCCAACGTCGGACTCAGGCGCGACGCCTTCGAGCGGTTTGGCGGCTTCCGCGAGGATCTGGGCAACGTCGGGGGAAATCCGATGTCGGGCGAGGACACCGACCTGTTCGCGCGGATCATCGCGGGCGGCGGAAAGATGGGGTTCGCGCCGCGCGCGGTCGTCGGTCATCTGATTCCCGCCGAACGGATGACGCGCGAGTACCTGCTGCGCAAGAGCTTTGCCTACGGCGTTGGCAGCGCGTTCGCCGGCGGGCGGCATCACAATGGCCCGGGAAAGCTGCTGCGCAACGCGGTGCGGATGGCGGCCGCGATGATTCGCGGCGACACCGAACGGGCAATTTATCATGAACTAGAGTGCGCCAATTTTTTCGGCTACTGGCGCGGCCGGATGCGCTTGCGCGGCCGCTAGCCGCGCGCGCCGCGATGCGATGCTATTTCACATGCTCGAGCATCCCGCGTCTTAAAATTCCCGCCAGGTACGGAATCAGGCCGGTTTCGATCGCGGCCAATTCCGCAGGCGTGACCCACGATGACTCGACGTGCTCGTCGGGCTTGAGCCGCACACTCTGGTAGACCCTGAGCCGGCACGCGTAAATCGCCTGCACATACGGCTCGCTGACCGTGTTGTGGAAGCCCAGCGGCGCGTCGATCGCGACCTCGAGGCCGGTTTCTTCCTGGACTTCGCGCAGCAGGCAGTGCTGGATGCTTTCGCCGATCGCGAGATGCCCGCCGGGCAAATCCCACGCGCCGGGTGCATAGCGCATCGTGGCCGCGCGGCGCAGCACCAGCATGCGCCCGCGGTTTGCGATTACTCCGTGAATGCCGACATAGAATTGCGCTTCGGCCATCGCTCTCCTTTGCGCCGCGCCGCGGCGGCCACCGTGACGCACGCAGCGGTGAAATTAGCGCGCGAGGCATCTTTATCGCTACTGGAGCGATTGTCGTTGCGCCAGCGGCGGCGCTAGGATTCGCGGGGAATTTCGCAACCGAGGAGCGGCGATGGAAAAATCAGAATTCTTTCGCGACGCGCGCCACGACCTTGCGGGACCGCTGGCGGGTGTGTGCGTGCTCGAGGCGACGACGAGCTGGGCCGGGCCGATGTGCGCGTGCGTGCTGGCTGATCTTGGCGCCGACGTCATCAAGGTCGAGGATCCGCAGGGCGAGATTTCGCGGCGCTTGCCGCCGTTTCTGCCGGGAACCAATCCGCCGGTCAGCTTCGCGCAGGCGACGGTTAATCGCAATAAGCGCAGCCTGACGCTTGATCTGCGCAAGCCGCAGGGGCGGGAGATTTTTCTGGCGCTCGCCGCGCGCAGCGATATCGTCGTGCAAAACTTCCGTCCCGGCACCCTGGATAAATGGGGCGTCGGCTTCGCCGATTGCCGCCGCGTCAAGTCCGACATCATCTACGTATCGATCAGCGGCTTCGGGCAGTTCGGTCCGATTCACGATCGGGTCGGCTACGATCCGCTGGCGCAGGCGCTGTCCGGATTCATGTCGCTCAACGGCCCGGTCGATGGCGCGCCGACCAAGGCGCCGACTTTTCTGTGCGACGACCTGGCGGGACTGCACGGCGCGATCGCGGCGCTGGCCGCGCTGCGGCATCGCGCTGCGACCGGCGAGGGCCAGCATTGCGACGTCGCGCTGCTCGACGCGATGCTGTTTCAATCCAACGGCTATCCGACCCTGGGGGCGCTGGGGATGGGGCCGCCGCGGATGGGCAACGAGTACGGATTTTCGGCGCCGACCAATACTTTTCATTGCCGCGATGGAATCGTGATGCTGGGCACGCTGCTCGATTCGCACTGGAAGGTGCTGGCGCGAATCCTCGGGCGGCCCGAGCTTGGCGCCGACCCCGAGTATGCACAAATCCCGCGGCGGCTAACGCATCGCGGTGAATGCAATGCGATGGTGGCGCGGTGGTGTTCCGAGCGGACGGTGGAACAGGTCGTCGAGATTTGCGCGCGCGAGGCGATCGCGTGCGAGCCGGTCCAGACCTATGCCGAAGCCGCACGCGACCCGCACGTGCGCGAGCGCGACATGATGCAGCCGACGCCGCAGGAGGGTGGGGCGAGCGTGCCGATCGTAGGACCGGCGGCAAAATTTTCACGCACCCCGACCCGCGTGCGCACCGGCGCCCCTGCGCTCGGCGCGCACAACGCCGAAATCCTGAGCGCGCTCGGATTTGACGCCCAGGCGCGGGAGCGCATGAAGGCCTCGAAAGTGATCTGAAAGGAAGGTCATACCAGAATGCCAATAACTGAAAAGGGCAGCTCGCTGAGCGGCCGGGTTGCCTTGGTGACTGGGGTCAGCCGCCGAGTCGGGATCGGATTTGCGATTGCAAAGCGGCTCGCCGAGCGCGGCGCGAACTTATTCATACAGGCGTGGCCGCGCTTCGACGCGGCGCAACCCTACGGCGCCGATCCGGTTGGAACCGCGGCGCTCGCGGCGCATCTTCGCCGAATTGGCACGCGCGTAGAATTTCTGGAAGCCGACTTTGCTGATCCCGACGCGCCGCGGCAAGTTATCAATTCCGCGGAGGCCACGCTGGGCGGCGTGGATATCCTGATTGCCAATCACGCATACAGCACTATGGGGGCACTCCAGGAACTTACCGCCGAAAACATTGACGCGCATCTGGTCGTCAACGTGCGCGCGACCCTGCTGCTGATCCGGTATTTTGCCGCTCAGCACACGGGGCGGCCCGGTGGCCGGATCATCATGATGACCTCCGGACAGCACCTTGGTCCTATGCCGGAGGAGCTTGCATACATTGCATCGAAGGGCGCACTCCACCAATTGACGCGGAGTCTCTCCGATCATTTGATTCGCCGGGGTATTACCGTGAACACCGTCAATCCCGGCGCGACCGACACTGGATACGCAACGCCTGCCGTATTAGAGGCGGTGCGCAAGCGGGAGCCGCAAGGGCGATGGGGGCAACCTGATGACGTCGCGCGGCTGATCGCGTGGCTTGCCAGCGATGAAGCCCGGTGGATTACCGGCGAGGTAATCAACTCGACCGGCGGCGGACCGTAGCGGAGCGTCTGCGACTTTGACGAGTATCGCGCAGCCTGCGTAATCGAGGATTAGATGAGCAAAGCGGGCGGCCACGCAGGGCCGCCCCTACATCCGCGATGGCCTTCTTTTTTGCGCCCGGAGGCTCACTGCTCGTAGAGCGCGGCCTCGGTCGCGGTCAAACTGCTCGGAAATGAAATACCCAGGAATGGATTGGGCAGCACGAGCTTGCTCGAGGCATTATAGGTAACCTGGATCACGGCGCGATCGTACTGCTGGGGCGAGCTGGTGGTGGAGGTCGAGGTGCCCGAGTACGATGCGATCGTGATCGTCAGGTCGTTGCCCCCGTTGGTCATGAGCGACGAGGATACGAGTTGCTGGATCGTCGGACTCATCGTAACCGTCCCGTTGGTGCCCAGTTGCCCGGCGTAAACCGACGCATAGCGCGCCAGCGCGTTCGAGGCCTGACTCACCGCGAGTGCGGCCTGGCCCAGAAGGGCGAACTGAATTCCCACCAACAGAACGATCAATGCGACTACTGAGATCAGCGCGAATTCGACCGCTGCTTGTCCGCGCTGGAGTGATTTTCGTGACATCGTGGAAAATCTCCTGAATAGATTAATCGCCCCACCGAAAAAGTGCGCTCGACCGGCCAATCTACTCGATCAGGCGAGGCGGCGCGGTCGGGCCGGTGCTGGAAATTTGCGGGTCGGCGATTCCGCCGGGCGCGACTCCGGAGATGAAATTCGTCTGGATAGTGCCGCCCGCCGCGCTGTCGACCCACAGCATCGCAAAGCCTGTGACCATCACCGAGCTCTTTCCTTGCGCCGTCGAGAAGTCCACCAGCGGAACGATCACTACGCGCGGATCATTGGGGGTGTGATTCGCAAATGTGCCGCTCGGATCTTGCGACAGACCGGCGTTGATCCGATCGGTGAATCCCTGGTCGATCGGGCCTACCGCCTTTCCCGGTTCGGTCAAGACGTTGCCGATACCGACCGGACCCATATAGCCGTTGGCGATGTCGGACCTGAGCACGTTGCCGCCGTTACCGCCCAGCGCCAGCGAACCCCAGTTGCCGGGACCCCACTGACCATTCGCACCGGGACCCTGATTGAGGGTGATCGGAGCCTGATATGTGTACGGGGTCGCGTTGTCTAGTCCAATCGGAACCAGCCCGCACGCGCCGACGCTCGTACCGAAACTACTCGACGAACTGCATTGGACATTGCTGGTCGGCGCCGCAGCCTCGGCGGTCGCGGAAACCTTCACGAGCTGAGTCGTCATCCCCAGCACGCGCGCGAAATAATAGGGGACATTGCGCGAAGCGCTTACGGTAAGCGTTGATAGCCCAGTCGTCGTGTCGATGCTGGGGATCGGCGTGCCGATCTCGGACGCCGCCAGCCCGTTAGTCTGACCGTAGTTATTCGCGGTCGAGATCGCATCGACTTGATCCTCGGGCAGGTAGGCGACTCCGGCCAACGCGGCCGCATCCACCGCCTTTTGCATGTGATGCCAGTTCAGATACATCACGCTGACGTCGGTGCATAGCGCGACGCCGCCGAGCAGCGCGGCTAACGCGAAGGCGAAAAGAATGCCTATCTGACCACGCGGGTTTCGGAATTTGTTTTTCATAAGTGAGCCTATGCGTAAAGCCCCCGACGTTGAGGCCGCCGGATGCCGATCCCCTTCGATGTGCGCCAGAGCCCGAATAGTTCAGTAAACATCAAGAACAGACACAAGCAACGTGAATGCCAAGCATCACATGGAAATTAGGTCCAAAAACGTTGAAGATTAATATGTCGCGCACGAGCGCGTTTCTGACGACGGTATCCGGCATGCAACTATTTGTAGCAATAGAGCCAACTAATAATAATAAAATGTGACAAACCTACCGTTAGTTACGGTGCTCACTTGTCATCATCTGCATTGTCTGTAATCCGCTGCCTCGGTCATCGAGCAGGTACCCGAGCCATGAGATCAGCCCGAGTTCCGACGCAGGGGATTAACGCAGGCGGGTCGCGTGAGCGCACAGCAAAGCGGGCGGCCACATAGGGCCGCCCCTACATGCAAGGGGCTTTTCTTCGGTGGCGCGGGCGTCCCTGCCCGCGATTGCCTGACGCGAGTCTTGCGACGTTGACGGGAGGCGGCGCCATGAAATTCTCAGCGGCCCCATCCGCCTCCGCCCGGCGTTTCGATCCGCACCCGGTCGCCGGCCTTGAGCGACGCGTTGATCTTGGCCGGCAGTTTTTTTCGGCGCGCGCCTCGCACCAGGTAGTTCGCGCCCTTGCGGCCGTCGCCGCCGCCGCTCAGGCCGTATGGCGCGATCGTTCGCCGCTCGGTCAGGAGACTCACACTCGAATCGACCAGGCATTCGAGCTCGCGGATCAGGCCGTCACCGCCGCGAAAGCGGCCGCGCCCGCCCGATCCGCGCCGGATTCGGTACGCGGTTATGCGTATCGGATAGTAAGCTTCGAGCGCCTCGATCGGCGTGTTGAGGGTGTTGGTCATGTGGGTGTGGATGCCGGACGCTCCGGAAATTCCGGGCGCGGCGCCCGCGCCGCCCGCGATAGTTTCGTAATAGGAAAATTGGCGCGTGCGAAACCGATCGAAGCCTCCCACCGTGAGATTCGACATAGAGCCCGAGCTGGCCGCGGGAATTCGCTGGGGCGCGGCCTTCGCCAGCGCGCGAAACAGCACATCGACGATGCGCTGCGAGGTCTCGACGTTGCCGCCCGCCACGGCGGCCGGCGCAAGCGCGTTCACGATCGACCCGGGCGGTGCGACAAGACTGATCGGCCGCATCAGGCCTTCGTTTGCGGGCACCGCCTCGGCTGCAACGCATTTCATTACATAGAACGTTGCCGAGAGCGTGATCGCGTAGTTGGCGTTGACACTGCCACGCACCTGCGGCGCGGAGCCGGTGAAATCGACGATCGCCCGCCCGCCGCCAATCCGGATCGCGACCTGAATCGGAATCCGCACTGTGCCCACGCCGTCGCCGTCAAGAAAATCGCGCGCGCGATAGGTTCCGCGCGGTAGCTCGTTCAGCGCCGCCGCCATCAGCCGCCCGGCGTAGTCCTTCAGCGCGTCCATCGCGGAGGCGACCCGATTTCGCCCGGACGTGCGGACCAGTGCGCGCATCCGATCGGCGCCGATACTCAACGCCGCGAGCTGCGCGCGCAAGTCGCCCTCGCGCTCCTCGCTGACGCGAGTGTTGGCCAAAAACAGCGCCAGCACGTCGCGCGAGATGACGCCCGCCGCGACTATTTTCACCGGCGGCAGCCGAAAACCTTCCTGGTAGATTTCGGTCGATAGCGCCATCGACCCCGGCGCCATCCCGCCGATATCCGCGTGATGCGCGCGGTTGGCCGCGTACGCGAACGGGCGGCGCTCGGTGCCTAAGAAAATCGGTGTGACGACGGTCAGGTCCGGCAGATGGGTTCCGCCCGCGAACGGATCGTTCAGCGCGGCCACGTCGCCGGGGCGCAAATCGAGCCGCTCGATCGCGGCGCGCACCGACAGCGGCGTCGAGCCGAGATGCACCGGGATATGCGCGGCCTGCGCGACCAGCTCTCCGCGCGCGTCGAAAATCGCGCACGAATAGTCGTGGCGCTCCTTGATATTTGGCGAATAGGCCGTCTGCCCGAGGACCACGCCCATCTCCTCGGCGATTGCGCCCAGGCGGCTGTTCATAACGGCCAGTGCGACTGCGTCGAGCTTCATCGGCGCGCCTCCAGATGCAAATTGCCGTAGTCGTCGGTGCGCAGGGTGAACTCCGGCGCGACGTAAGCGGTCGCGCTCAGCTCGACGATTATCGCCGGCCCGTGGATTCGCGCGCCGGCGCCGAGCGAATCGCGCGCATAGATCGGCACGGACCGTTCACGCTCTGCGACCAGCGTCCGCCCGCGCGACAGCGGCGCCGGTGTTCCGCGTTGCGGCGCGATTCGCGCAATCGGGACACGGATGGCGTTTGCCACGGCGCGCAGCCGCAGGTTGACAACCTCGACCGGTGCGCCGGGGGTAGAATGCCCGAAGGTGCGGCGATGCGCCGCGTGGAACGTGTCGATAAAATCGCGCGTCAGCGGAACCTCGAGTTCATAAGACTGTCCGCGATAGCGCATCTCGAGATGAATCTCGATTGCGATCGCGGATGCCGCCGCGCCCTCGGCGCGAAGCTCCGCGCGCGCGCGGCGGCGCATCGCGGCCGTGCGCGCCACGAGTGCCCGATACGACGGATTGATCGCGCGCACGGTCTGCGAAAACTCGCGCCCGAGCGGCGCGCCGATGGCGCCCCACGCGCATAGCAGGCCGGGATTGCGCGGCATCACGATATGCCGGATGCCCAGATCGAGCGCCAGCTCGGCGGCGTGCATGGGCCCCGCGCCACCGAATGCGAGCAGCGCGAAATCGCGCGGGTCGTAGCCGCGCTCGACGGTGATCACGCGAATCGCGCGCTCCATGTTCGCGTTGACCACGCGGATCACGCCGCGCGCCGCCGTGAGCCGGGTGGTTTTCATCGCGCGGGCAATCGCGCCGAGCGCGCGCTCCGCGCGCTCCGGATATAGCCGCATCGCGCCGCCCAGAAAATTCGCCGCGGCCAGCCGCCCCGCGGCCAGGTCCGCGTCGGTCACCGTGGCCGCGCCGCCGCGTCCGTAGCACGCGGGTCCGGGATCGGCGCCCGCGCTCTGCGGCCCAACGCGCAGCGATCCACCCGCGTCAACCCGTGCGATCGATCCGCCCCCGGCGCCGACCGTGTGGATATCGATAACCGGGCTGCGCACCGCGTAGCCAGCCGGATAACTGAGCGTGCGGATTTTTGCGCGCCGGTCGAACAGCGACACGTCGGTCGAGGTTCCGCCCATGTCGAAGGTGATGAAGCGCTCGGCGCCAATCTCGCGCGCCATCGCGGCGGCGCCGATCACGCCCGCCGCGGGGCCCGACAAAATCGTGCGGACCGGCTCGGCGCGCGCCAGCGCCGATCCGATCGCGCTGCCGTTGGATTGCATGATTCTGAGCCGCGCGCCGGCCAGCTTGCGCTCCAGGCTGCCCAGATGCGACGCCATCCGCGGCGCCACGTAAGCGTTGACCACCGTGGTCGAGAAGCGCTCGAACTCGCGGTACTCGGCCACAATGCGATGCGACACCGAAAGCGGGCGCCCCAGCGGTGCGAGCGCGCGGGCAAGCGCCCGCTCGCCGCGCGGATTCGCATACGAATGCAACAGGCAGATCGCGAACGCCTGCGCTCCGCTGCGCGCCGCTGCGCGGCGCACCCGCGCAAGCTCGGTCCGGGTCAGTGGCAGCAATACCTTCGCGTCGAACAGGGTGCGCTCCGCCACTCCGATTCGGCGCGCGCGCGGCACCAGCGGCGCGGGCCGCGACGGCGCAAGCGCGTACAGCTCGTCGCGATTCTGGCGCCCAATCTCAAGCAGATCCTCGAAGCCCGCGTTGGTGACGATCGCGACGCGAGCGCCCTTGCCCTCGAGTAGCGCGTTGGTCGCGACGGTCGAGCTGTAGGTGACCAGCTCAGGTCGCGCGCCCGCAAGCATTTTCACAAGCCCGCTCATCACTGCGGCCGCGGGATCGGCGGGCGTCGAGAGCACTTTATGTACGCGCAGAGCGCCGTCGATGATCGCGACCAGATCGGTGAAGGTGCCGCCGGTATCGATCCCGACGGTGATCGCGGTTTTCGCGCCCGCGGCGCGGAGGCGTGGCGATGCGGCGCGGCTCACGACGGTCTCAAGAGAATCTTGAACGTCGCTGAGTTCTCGGCAGCGGCGAACGCCCGGCGCCATTCGTCAAGCACGAATGTTCCGTCGATTAGAGGCCGCAAGTCGATCCGGCCTGCTTCCATCGCGGCGATTGCGGGCGCGAACCGGCCGCATCGCGAACCGATCACGGTGATTTCGTTGATCACCATCGGAGCCAGATTGAGCGCGGCTCCCGCCGCCGCCGTGCTCTTCAGGATGATCGTTCCGCGCGGGTTGACCAACGCAAGCGCGCGGCGCAGTCCGGCGGACTTGCCGGTGCAATCGACCACCACTTCCAAACGCCCGGCGAAATCACTTTCCATTTGCGCGTCGAGCCCGAGCGCCGCCAGCCGACCCAGCTTTTCGCGATGCCGCCCCAGCACGATTGCCACGTAACCCTCAGCCCTGAGCGCCAGCGCCACGGTCGCGCCCAACCGTCCGTCACCGAGCACCGCGATTGTGCGATTGCGCGGCAGATGAGTTTGCTCGAAGATCTCGTAGGCTGCGGCGAGCGGCTCGATGAACACCGCAAGCTCGTCGCTAATCGAGTCGGGAACCGGGATCAGGTTTTCGTCCGGCAACCTCAGCATCGTGGCGAACGCGCCGTCACGGCCGAGAATCCCCAGCACGGTGCGATCCGGGCAGTGGCGCGCCATCGCGCCGCCGCACCATCGGCAGCCCGCGCGGCCGCATCCGGCGTTGATCTCGCCGGCGACTCGCCGGCCAAGCATCGCGCGGTCGGCGGATTGGACGACCTCGCCCACGAACTCGTGGCCCGGAACGCCGCGAAACGCCATGTAACCGCGTGTGAGCTCGAGGTCGGTGCCGCAGATTCCCGCAAGCCGCACGCGCACGATGCTCTCGTCCGGAGTGACCACCGGAAGAGGATAGTCGGCTCGATAATCCAGATGGCCGTCGAAAACGAGCGCTTGCACAGGGTCGAACTCCATCCGCCGCGCCGCCACGATACGGCGCGTCCGCTCTTTTCATTGAAACAAAAAAGCCGCCGACTCGGCTACCCCGCGGCTCGAGCGCTCAGAAAGCGCGTGCGGATTCGGCAGAGTATTCCTCCTCCAGGATGGCGTAGAAGTACTCGTCCCACCATTCGCCGGGTCCGCGAAAAATGCACTTGCGAGAGTACCCTTCGCGCCGCATTCCAAGTCTTTCCATTACCCGCCACGACGCAACATTCTGCGGCTGGCAGGTCGCAATGATACGATGGCAGTGAAGCGACTCGAAGGCGTAGGCAAGGAGCGACCTGGCGGCCTCGGTCGCATACCCGCGCCGCTGATGCTCGCCGCCAAACACCCAGCCAATCTCGTGAGTGTGTGGTGCATCCCACGGATGGAACACCAGGTGACCGATGAGCTCGTTCGAACCCCTGATGAGCACGGCTACCGCCTCGGGCTTGTCGCCGGCGTTCTTGATGGCGAATGCCCGCGACTGCTCCTCGTTCATCACCCTTTCCGGGAGCCAAGCCGTGACCAGAGGATCGGACATGTAGCGGTGAATCGCCCGCCAATCGTCGATTGCGATCGCCCGCAAGACCAGGCGCGGAGTCTCACGCGGGGAGAAATTCAACGTGTCATGCCTGCGGGTTTGAATCGCTCCGAGTTGCGATCAGAACTGGGCGCGCAGCCGGAGGTGAGCGGGTACGCCGTGAATCCGAGTCAAGTCGTGTTCGAGCGTCATCAGGCCGGAGGAGCCGACTCTCGTCTTCTGAAAGTTCAGGAACTTGTAGAGAACGAACATCATCCGGTTTCGGTCTGTGCGAATGATAATGGCTGACGGCGGAGATCAGTCCGCGGATTTTGCGGCTGCGGTTTTTTCGGACGAGGGCTTGGATTCCGTTTTTGGCTTCGATTCGGTTTTTGCTTCCGGCTTCGCGTTGCTCGCCGATGCGGCGCCGTTGGCGACGCTCTCGGTCGAGCCGTTGCTCGATTCAGACGGCGCGGTGGGCGCGGGGGTCTTCTTTCCGTAATCGCTCGCGTACCATCCGGTGCCCTTGAGCACGAATGAACTGCGCGAAACCAGCCGATCGACCTTGCGCTTGCAGTTGGGACATTTCTTGAGGGCCGGCTCGGTGATTCGCTGCATCACCTCGACTACACCGCACTTGCCGCATTTGTATTCGTAGATTGGCATTACAGGTTCCCGACTGCTGACTGTTCGGGTCAGCTCCCATTGAGTAGCTAATCACCGTGGTTGGCCGTGTCAACGCGCAGGCTCCGATTTTCGATAATCTTTCGCCGATTTGGTGCTGGCGGTTACTGAACGTGACTGCCAATGGCGAGCAGCCGCGCCGCGACAGCGTGCGGGTCTTTCGCAGCGATTCGGACCGATTTGCTCCGCGCGGTTTGGCCGCGGACGATGCTCACGTCGGCGCGCGCGACACCCGCCAACTTCGCGAGTACGCGCACGAGTTCATCATTGGCTTTGCCCTCGCGCGCGGGGGCGCTTATCGCCACGACGAGTCCGCGCTGCTCCGCATGCATGACTTCGCTGCGCGCGGCGTCCGGACGCGCGCGGATCTCGAGACTCACGCAGTCGCGCCCGACGCGAATCCATCCGGGCGTTGGGAGAGCCGTGCGCGCCTCGCGTGCGGCGCCGGTCATGCCGAGCCATACATCAGGAGCATCGCGACCTTCGGAATCAGGTATTGCTGAAGGAATTCTATCGCGACAATCACGACGATCGGCGAAAGATCTATTCCGCCGAGCAGGACCGGCAGATGCTCGCGGACCCAGTCGAAGACCGGCTCGGTCACCGAGTAGAGAAATCTGACGATCGGGTTATACGGATTCGGCTCGATCCAGGTCAGCAGGGCCGAGATGATGACGATCCAGAGGTAGATCGATAGAAAACCCGACAGGGTTTGCGCGATAAAGAGAACCAGGCTGGGAGAAGTCACAAGGATTTATTCCGGCGTTATGATGGATTTGCGCGGCCGCTCAACCCGAGTTTCCAAGCTCGCGCGAACGATCGGCCGCGGCATGGATCGCGCGCGCAACAATATCAGAAAATCCCGCCTCGGCGAACCGGCGCAGCGCCGCGACGGTGGTGCCGCCCGGTGAGGCGACCACTTTTATCAAATCGCTGGCGTCGAGGCCCGACGAGCGCATCGTCGCCTCGGCGCCGCGAATCGTCTTGAGCGTCATGCGGATCGCAAGCGGGCGCGGAATTCCTTCGCTCACGGCGGCGTCGATCATCGCCTTGGCGAACAGGTACACATAGGCGGGTCCGCTGCCGGAGAGCGCGGTGACGGCATCGAGCAGCTTCTCGTCCTTGAGCGCGACCGCGTCGCCGACCGACTCGAAGATTCTGAGCGCCGCCGCTTCATCAGACTTGCCGGCCGCGCGGCTGCGCACGATCGCCGCCATCCCTTCGCCAACCATCGCGGGCGCGTTGGGCATCACGCGAATCACGCGCGCGCGCGGTCCCAGAAATCGGCAGATTCGCGCGATCGGCACGCCGGCGGCGATCGAGATGAACAGATGCTGCTTCGGGTTGAGGCCGAGCGCCGCCGCAATTGATTCCAGCACGCCGTCGATAGTCTGCGGCTTGACCGCGAACAGGATCGTGCGGGCCTGCTTGATCACCTCAAGGTTGTCGGCGGTGACGGCGATCTTGAGCTTGCGCTTTAGGTAACTTCGCCGGGTCGCGGACACGTCTGAGGCGATCAGGTCGCCCGGCTTGAAAACCTTGCGCGCGATAAGGCCGTGCGCGAGCGCCTCGGCCATGTTTCCGCCGCCGATAAATCCGAGCTTCTTCATCGGCTCCGTTCGCCGAAAATCGCGCGGCCAACCCGCACGATTGTGGCACCCTCCTCGATTGCGATCTCGAAGTCGTCCGTCATGCCCATGGAAAGCTCGCTTAGCGCAAGGCCGCTATGCACCGCAAGGCGATCGCGCACGATGCGCAATTCCGTGAAATAGCGCCGCGCCGACTCAGGAGTATCGCCGGGCGGCGGGATTGTCATCAGCCCCGCGATCTCGACCCGCTCGCGCGCTTCGGCGATCAGCGCCTCGAGATCGCCGGGTGCGGCCCCGGACTTGGTCGCCTCGCCGGCCAGATTCACCTCGAGCAGCACGCGGACGGGCGGCGCGGCATGGACAGCGCCGAGCGCCGCGGCGAGCCGCGCGGAATCGACGCTGTGGATCAGATCGAAAAGCGAGGCGGCGAGGCGGGCCTTGTTGGTCTGCAAATGGCCGATCAGATGCCATCGCGCTCCCCCGAGCTTGCCCAGCGCCGCGCGCTTGGCGGCGGCTTCCTGCACGTAGTTCTCGCCGAAATCGCGTGCGCCCGCGTCGTATGCGGCCCGAATCGCGCCGGGCGGCTGAGTCTTGGCGGCCAGCACGATCGTGATCGCCGCCGGCTCGCGGTCCGAGCGCCGCGCCGCCGCGGCGACCCGAGCGCGCACGGCGGCTAATCGATCCGCGATCTCGCCCGCGCTCAGCATCGGCCGAACCCCACGCGCCGCAGCGCCGCCATCACGTTTGCGACCGGCAGACCCATCACGTTGTCGCGCGCGCCGGACACCTCGGCGATGAACCCGCCGCCGGCGCCCTGGATTCCGTACCCGCCGGCCTTGTCGAACGGTTCGCCGCTCGCGATGTACCGCGTAATCTCGTCGGGGCCGAGCGCACGAAAGGTGACTCTGCTCTGGACCGCCTCGGCGGCCAGAATCTCGGCGCCGCGAGCGATCGCATAGGCGGTGACAACGGTGTGCGTGCGTCCCGAGAGCATCGTAAGCATCCGCCGCGCGTCGTCGGCGCTGGCGGGCTTCTCGAGTATCTCGCCAAGGCATTCGACGACGGTATCCGCCCCGAGCACGAACGCGGCGGGAAATCGGCCCGCGACGGCGATCGCCTTGTCACGCGCCATCCGCGCCGCGTATTCGGCGGCGGGTTCCCCCGCGCGGCGGCGCTCTTCGACTGCGCTTTCGATCACCTCGAAGCGCAGGCCCGCTGCGGCCAAAAGTTGACGGCGGCGTGGCGAGCCCGAGGCGAGTATCAGTTGCGATGAAGATGATGATGTCATCTGGCGGTCGCCGCGCGAGCGGTCCAAGCCAGAATACCGGGTCGCGGGGCGCCGCGGCGAGAGGCGCAATCGGCGGCGCAAAATTGGCGGGCCGATTGAAGCGGCGCATCGCGTGCGATAACCACGATCGGATGGATGGTATCTGGCTTCGCCGCGCGCGATGGACGATCCTCGTCGCGGTCGTTCTCTACGGATGCGCCGGCGCGGTCGCGCGCTCGAGCGCGGCGCGCGCCGAGCCGTCGCCGGTGCCGGGAGCGACCCCCGCCGCGGAGGTATCTGCGCTGCCGCCGGACAACGCGTCCGCGGACACACGCCAGGCGTTTGCAGAGGGTTACCGCGCCTATCAATCGCACGACTACGACGGCGCGCAAACCAAGCTTACCTACGCGGCGAAAAATTTTCCGGCGCTGGCCGACTACGCGCTATTCTATCTTGGCTCGGCCGAGCGCGACCGGGGCGATCTTTCCGGCGCAGCCGAATCCTTCGAGCGGCTGCGCAATCTGTACCCGGAAAGCGTGCTGACCCCGACGGGTGAACTCGAACTCGCACGAGCGCTCCTGAAACTCGGGCGTGCGCCCGAAGCCGCGGCCGTGGCGGCGCATCTGGCAACGCAATCCACCGGCTCGCCGCTCGAGCAGAACGCGCGCCTGGTCCAGGCGCAGGCGATGGCCGCGACCGGCGATCAGCACGACGCGTATGCGCAGGCAATGGAGCTTAGGAATCTGTATCCGCGCGGCAGGGCCGACGCTGCGGCACGGGCGCTTGCCTATGCGATGCTGGCGGCGGCGCCCGCGCTCGCGCCAAGCGCGACCGTCGAGTACCACCGGAGCGAGGCCGCGCTGCTCTTGCGCGAGGGGCAGGCGTCGCTCGCGATGGACCAGATCGAGCGCGCTCTCGGCGCGGGTCCAACCGACGCGGTCCGCGCGGAGCTGCTATGGCTAAAGGCGCAGGCCTCGCGCGGTGAGCTGGCGCTCGAGCAGCGCGCGCTGCTCGGTTACCTTGCACTCGCGCCGCGCGGACCGTCCGCGGCGGCGGTGCTGAACGCGCTTGCGATTCTATACTGGCGTCAGGACGACACCGCGCGCGCGGGCGCAACGTTCGAGCGAATCGTGGCGGGCTTCCCGGCAAGCATCCACGCGCCGGGCGCGATGCTGCGGATCGGGCGGATCGATGAGGAGCTGCACAGCTACGACGCGGCGCGCGCCGAGTACGCGCGGCTGTACGGGCGATATCCGTCGAGCGAATCCGCGGCGGAGGCAAGATTTCGCGCGCCGTGGACGTATTACATGACCGCGCGCTACACGAGCGCCGCAAAGCTGTTCGCCGCGATGCGCATACACGCGCACGGCGTGTCAGAGCGCGACATGTTCGACTACTGGCACGCGCGCGCGCTCGAAAAGAGCGGCGCCGGCGCGGCGGCGCGCGCGATTTATCTTCACCTGGCCTCGAGTATCGACAGCAACTACTACCCCGCGCTGGCCGCGCGCCGGGTCGCGGCGTCTGAGCCCGAGCCGCCCGCGGCGTCGGCGCCCGATCCGTATTTTCCGGGAGTTCCGGCCAGCAATTCCGCGCTGGTGCGGTTCCATTTGAGCCGCGTCATGGCGCTGCGCACGGTCGGGATCAAGGAACTCGAAGCCGGCGAGTTGCGTGCGCTCGCGGGCGAGTCGGCCGGAGATCCGAACCTCCGCTCGTTCGTGCTGGCCGGGTTGATTTCCGCCGACGCGTGGCACGACGCGATTGTCGCGGCGGCGCGGATGGAAAAGCACGGGCATCTCGCTCCGGCCGAGGCGGAGCGAATCCGCTACCCGCGCGCGTACTGGAGCCTGTTCAACTCCGCCGCGCATGAGCGCTCGCTCGACCCGTGGCTGGTGCTTGCGTTGGCGCGCCAGGAGAGCCTGTTCGATCCGCGTGCCCGGTCGGTCTCCGACGCGCAGGGGCTCATGCAGCTTTTGCCCTCGACCGCGCGGCGGGTTGCGGTGCTAAGCGGGATTGGAATCGGGGGCGGTCTTGATCTTTACGATCCCGCGGTCAACGTCGCGCTGGGCACCACGTATCTGCGCAGTCTGCTCACGATGTTCAGCGCAGACGAGTTCAAGGCGGTCGCGGCCTACAACGGCGGCGAGCACGCGGTGCAAAGCTGGACGCGCAAATTTCCCGGCGCCGACGATGAGTGGGTCGAGAATATCGGCTATCGCGAGACCCGCGACTACGTGAAGAAAGTAATCGGCGGACGGCGCGAGTACCTGCTGCTCTATGAGCGGAGGAGCGGAGGGTCTGTTCCGCGCGCGGCGAGCGATTGGCCGCGATAGAGCCGCATCCTGAGCTTGAAGCACGCTTGACAAGTGCCGAAGCAAAAGGCTTCAAAGAGGAGCCGGAAGAACTTGCCAGGCAATCCTCCGGCAACATCGCGACGGGGTTCGGGCACAGGTAAACCGGTTGGCAGTTCGGGAATTCAAGGCGATCTTCTTCGACCTGGACGGGACGCTGGTCGATATCCACGGCCCGCTCTATATTGCCGCGCGAAACACGCTGCGCGATTTCGGGCATCAGCCTGACCTCACCCGCGAACGTTACGATCAGGCGCTGCGCACCGACGAGCTGTGGCTGGGCGTGCCCGAGCACCAGCGCCCCGAGTACCTCAAGCTCGCGTTTGCCTACTTTATGACGGAAATCGACCGGACCGAACGGCTCGAGCTGCTGCCGCACGTGCCCGAGACGCTGGCCGAGCTCAAGCGCCGCGGCTACGCGACCGCCGTGATCACCAGCCGCCCCGGCGATCCGCAACGGCTTATCGCAAAGCTCGCGATGGTCGGAATCGCATCGCACCTGGACCAGGTTGTGACCCAGCCGGTGGCCTCGATGAAAGATCTTCTCGACAAGACCGAGTTGCTGCGCCAGAGCGCCGCGCGCGCCGCGATTTTGCCGCGGGCGTGCATGTACGTGGGCGACGAGCCGCGCGATATGATGGCGTCGGCGCAGGCGGGGTTTGGCGCGTCGGTCGCGGTGGCAACCGGGACGGCGTCGGCGGATTACCTGCGAACCCATCCGAACTTCCGCGCCGATCATGTGATCGACTCGATGGCGGAGCTGATCGAGCTTATCGATTGGCTCAAACAGGAGAGCCTCTGATGGCGCGGTTCGAGGAATACAAGGACCCCCCCGAAGCGCTTAGCGGGATCGGCGTGGTCGAGCTGCCGTGCCTGGATACGATGCCGTTTCTGGCGGCGGCGATGGCGGCGAAGTCGTTCGCCGATTTTGGCGCCGAGGTGATCAAGGTCGAGCCGCCGCGCATCGGCGCGCGCGAGCGCCAGCTCGGTCCGTTTCGCGACGAGATGCCGGACCCGGAGACGGGCGGACTGCATCTCTATTTGAACACCAACAAACTGGGCGTGACGCTCGAGCTCGAAAGCTCGCGCGCGCGCGCGGTGCTGATGCGGATGCTCGAGCGCGCCGATATCGTCTTCAATCCGAATATGCCCGCGTGCTGCGAGCGCCTGGGGCTGGATTGGCGCACGCTGACCGCACGATTTCCAAAACTGATCGTCGTCTCGGCCACCTATTTCGGCGCCGATTCGCGGTATCGCGATTATCGCGGCGGAGACCTGATCGCGACCCACATGAGCGGGGTCGGTTTCGAAACGCCGTGGCATCAGGTGACCGATCCGCCAAACCAGCCGCCGCTCAAGCTGGCCGGGCGCCAGGCGGATTATCTGACCGGATACACTGCCGCGGCGGCCGCGATGGCGGCGGTCTTCGATCGCCAGCACAGCGGGCGCGGCCAGCATATCGATGTCAGCCAGTGGCTCGCGATGGTCAGCATGCTGCGGCCGAATATCGGCGTCTATTCGCACGAGTCGCCCGAGGCGCCGATCTTCGAGCGCACCCGCAACCGGATCAAGCGTGGCGCGCAATGGGTCTATCCCGCGCGCGACGGCTGGGTCAGCTTCAACGCCGGGACCGATCGCTTCTGGCGCGGATGGAAAACCGTGATGGGCAATCCGGAGTGGATGGACGCCGAGATGTTCGCCTCGCCGGTTGCGCGCGCGGCGCATATCGACGCGATCGAAGCGGCGATAATCGACTGGCTCGCCGGCGAGACCCGCGACAGCGCGTTTCAAAAGGCGCAGGCTGAGCACGTCCCGTGCTTTCCCGTGCACACTCCCGCCGAAGTCGCGGAGAACGCGCAATACAAGGCGCGCCGCTTCTTTGTCGATCATGATCATCCATCGGCCAGGGAAGTGCGGATGCCGGGCGCGCCGTGCCGCTTCAGCGCCACGCCGTGGCGGATCAAGCGCGGAGCGCCGCGGCTCGGCGAGCATAACCGCAAAATTTTCGTCGAGCGCCTGGATCTGCCTGAAAGCGAATTCCAAAGCCTCAAATCAGAGCAGGTGATCTGATGGCGCGGCTTCCATTCGAGGGCATCCGGATTCTGGACTTCGGCTGGATCTACGCGGTTCCACATGCGACCGCGTGGCTCGGCGCGCTGGGCGCCGACGTGATTCGGGTCGAATCGACGCTGGCGCCCGACTTGGTGCGGTTTCTGACCGGCACCGACGGCGTGCCGGGCTTCAACCGCAGCGGCATTTATCATGCGATAAATTTTTCGCGGCGTGGAATCGCGCTCCATCTGGCGCATCCGAAAGCGCAGGAGATCGCGCGCCGCCTGGTCAAGCTCAGCGACGTGGTGACCGAAAACTTCACCGTCGGCAACATGCGGAAGTACGGCCTGGATTACGAGCAGGTGCGCAAGATTCGCCCCGACATCATCATGCTGTCCGGAACTCCGCTGGGGCAGGACGGCCCGTTCGCCCGCACGGTGGGGTTCGGACCAACCACGCAGGCGTTCGCGGGCTTGTGCCATCTGACAGGATATCCGAACGGTTTCCCATGCGGGATCGGCGGGACTTGGCCCGACTTCGCGGTGGGAGCCGGGATGGTTTTCTTCCTGCTGGCCGCACTCCATCATCGCGCTCGCACCGGCGAGGGTCAGTACCTCGATCTATCGATGGCTGAGATGGTGACGACGATGATCCCGGAGGCGATGCTCGACCATTTCATGAACGGACGCGACCCCGCACCGGCGGGAAATCGCGATGACGCGATGGCGCCGCACGGAGTCTATCCGGTCGCGGGCGACGACCAGTGGGTCGCGATCGCGATTTCGACCGATGCGGAGTTCGGTGCGCTATGCGAGATTTTGCGCGTGCCATCGCTCGCGGCGGATCGCGATTTCCTGCGGCTGGCGGACCGGCTGCGCAACCTCGAGGCGCTTGACGCGGAAGTCGCGGCCCGCACGCGAAATTTCAGCCGCGAGGAACTGGTCGCGCGCCTGCGCGAGCGCCAAATCGCGGCCGGACCGGTATATAATACGGCGGATCTGATGCAGGACGAGGCGCTCAGGGAATCGGGGATGCTGGTCACGCTCAAACACGGCGAAGTCGGCGAACGCGTGGTGCCGGGGTTGCCGGTGCGCTTCGGCGCGATCGAGCCGCGCTACTTCGGCGCACCGATGATCGGCGAGCATACCGATGAAGTGCTGAGCAGCTTGCTTGGCATGAGCGCCGACGAGATCGCGAAGCTGCGGGAAGACAAGGTGCTGCTCTAGGTGTGCGCGGCACGCGCGGCGGGATAAATTTGCGGCGAATCAATCCACGCGCGTGGCGCGGCGGCGCGGGGGTAACGCGATGACGGACGCATCGGCAATTTCCCACGGCGGCGGCGCGCATCCAGGCGCACTGGCGATTTGGATTCAGGCGATACGGGCGTTCTCGCTCAGCGCCGCGGCGATCCCGGTCCTGCTGGGAGCCGCGATCGCGGCGCGTGACGGCTTCTTTTCGCCGGGACGGATGGCGCTTGCACTGCTCGGCGCGATGGCGATTCAGGCGGGGACCAACCTCATCAATGATTACTACGATCATCAAAGCGGCGCCGACTCGAACAACTCGCTCGGGCCGAGCATGGTGATCCAGCGCGGGCTGCTCACCCCCGACGCGGTATGGCGCGGCGGTATCGTGGCGTTCGCGATCGGCGCGGCGGCGGGACTGGTGCTGGTCTATCTGTGCGGATGGCCGATTCTCGCGATTGGAATACCGTCGGTAGCGGCCGGCTACTTCTATACCGCGCGGCCGGTTTCGCTGGCGTATCTCGCGCTCGGAGAGCTGACGGTTTTCATCTTCATGGGTCCGGCGATCGTGGTGGGAGCGTACTACGTGATGACGCTGCATTTTGCGTGGGACGCGGTTTGCGCGTCGATTCCACTCGGGTTCCTGGTCGCGGGGATTCTGCACGCCAACAATATCCGCGATATCGAAAGCGATCGCGTCCACGGCAAGCGCACGCTGGCGACGATGCTTGGCCGGACGGGCGCCAACTACGAATTGCTCGCGCTCGACGTGCTCGCATACGCGGCGACGCTGATCGCGGTCGTCGCGGGCGCGATTCCGTGGTTCGCGCTAATCACGCTGCTGACGGTTGCGCGTGCGACGAGCCAGATCAAAATTGTGATGCGCGAGACGGCGGCAAAGAAACTCAACCTCGCCCTGATGCGGTCAGTGCAGCTCCACATGGAGTTCGGACTGTTGATGATCGTCGCGTTTCTGGCCGCGGCGATCGTGCGGCGCTGAGATGAGTGCGAGCGGCGAAGGAGCGGGAGAGTCCGGAGCTTTGGCGGGAGCCGTGCCCGACGAGCTCCGGATCGGGCTTGCGCAAATCGAGCACAACCTGAACGAGGGGCGTTATCGTCCCGGGCCGTGGGAGCGCTATATCCGCGAGCTCAAGCGCCAGCCGGGCGCGGCGCGCGCGGCGCTCGCGCGGGACGTAAGCAGGGTGAGCCGCAAGCTCCATCAGCGCACGCCGCGCAAGACCATTTCGGTGCGCGCGGCGGTGGCGATCGAACTCGGCGCGACGGCGCTGGGCGCGATCGTGCTCGTGCTCAGCCGCGGCGAGTCTTCGGCCGCGCTCGGGCTGGCGGGGGCGCTCGTCTGGATCATGAGCTTGCAGCCGATAGTGAAAATCTCCGCGGCGGCGGTGTTGGGGGTGGGTTACGAATACGCCTACCTGCTGCGCGGCGAGCCGCGCTTCAAGATGCGCTTCGGAGATTACGTCGCGGCGCCGCGCTGGGCGCGCGTGATCCTGCATCTGTGCGGCACGATCGGTTCGCCGCTGGGAGCGTGGGCCGCGGCGCGGATGATTCGCGCGGCGCTGCCCGGCACGGCGGAACTCATCATGGCGGCGTTCTGGATCCTGATCGCGATCAACGCGGTGGGGTTCGTGGCTGGTCTCGCCGGAATCGGGCGGATGGGATCAATTCGCACGGCCGAGGGCAGCGGCGGCGCCGCCGGACTCGAGATTCGGGAAGCGCTCGCCTGATCGCGCGGCGGCGCTATTCCAGCAGGGCTTTCGCCGAGGGGCGCGATTTCATCCGCTCATACCAGGTAACCAGATCGCGATGGCGCGGGTCGATTCCGATCTCGAGGCGCTTTTGAAATTCCAGCGCGCACAGCCCCGCGATATCGGCGATCGACAGACCGCCGTTGACCAGGAACTCGCGCCCCGCCAACTCGCGGTCGAGCCATTGGTTGTGCCATTCGATTTGGGCGCGCGCCTCGCGCGCGGCGTTCGGGTTGCGCTCCGGCTCGGGCAGGCGGAACACGTTGAACAGCACGCTGCGCAGCGCCGCGATGAATGAGCCGTCGATGGTTTCTTCGATCATCCTGACCCGCGCGCGCTCGATTGCGCTGCGGGGGAGCAACGCCGGCTCCGGATACGCCTCGTTCAGGTATTCGACGATCGCGGTGGATTCATAGATCGGGATCGAATCGACCAGCAGGGTCGGGACGCGGCCGTGCGGGTTGAGGCGCAGGTATTCGGGGGTTCGGTTTTCGCCCTTGGCGAGGTCGAGCGGAATTTTCTCGCAGGTGATCTTTTTTTCGGCCATCGCGATCCGCACCTTGCGTGCGAACGGCGACTGGAGGGTGTGATACAGAAGCAGTCTAGGCATAGCGGTAACTCCCGAGAGCGCTTCGTACAGAAAAGCGCGGTCCCCGCCTTCCGCGCCGCTGCCTGATAATCATTTGACGCGCGCGCCATCGGTTATGTCAACCACGCCGAGCGGATTTTATCTTCGCGCGAGGTCCAGGAAATCGAGCTCGGGAGGATTCGCCGCGAACTCCGCCCGCAGCCGCTCGTACGCCGCAAGGTCATCGACCGTGCGCATGTAGCCGTGATGCGCGCGGCCGAACACCGGCAGCCCGTCGCGAACCATCGGCGCCACCAGACCGGCCATGATGCTCCACGGCGGCGCCGGTGGGGCGAGCTTCAGCACCGCGGGCTCCGCGACGATCACGCCGCAGTACATGAACGTCGCCGGATGCGCGGCGCAATCGGGATGCGCGCGCGCGTCCGCATAATCGTCGAACGCAAGCGGCGTAATCGACTTGAGCAAGCGCATCCGGCGCACGCGCGCGGCGGAATCGATCTCGATCGCACTGTACGCGCCGAGGTTTTCGGGCTGCGCGAGCGCGAGCGTGACCAGCGCGCCGCGATCGCGATGAAACGCGATCATCGCGGCGAGGTCCAGATTCAAGATGGTGTCGCTGTTGGCGACCACGAAAGTATCCGTGCCGAGAAATCCGCCCAGACCGCTGAGTGGTCCTCCGGTGCCGAACAGCGCCGGTTCCGGCGACCAAACGATATCGATTCCGAGCCGCGCGCCGCTTCCGAGCGCCGACTGCATCGCGCCGGCAAGATGATGGACATTGATCGCAATCTCGGTGATTCCCGCCCGTTTGAGCATCCCGAGCGGATACTCGATAAGCGCGCGTCCTCCGACCTCGACCAGCGGCTTGGGAATCGCGTCGGTGAGCGGGCGCAGCCGCTCGCCGCGTCCGGCGGCCAGCACGAGCGCCTTCATCGCGGACGCCCCTGCCCCACATTGGATGCGCCGCCGGGACTCGCGGCCGCGCGCAGCGCCGCGGCCAGGCGCGGATAGCCGCGCAGCTCGGGACCGTCCAAAATCCGGCGCGCCTGCGCGATGAGATGCGGAAGGAAAGCGGTATAGCCGGGCTTGCCCTCGCGCTCGAACAGGATGAAGCGGCCGATCATCTTGAGCGCATGTTGCAGCACGCAGAGCCGGTAGCTCAGGCGAAAATCGGCGGCGGAAAGATCGGCCGCGCCGCGCCGCACCAGGCCTGTGTAATAGAAGTCGATGAGCTTGTCTTCGAGCGCCGGCGCGATCAGCGAACCAGCGTCGCGCGTGGTCAGCAGGACCGCCAAATCCTGCGCGCCGGGCGCCATCAGCGCGTCCTGAAAATCGATCACGCGCAGGATCGGCCGGCCGCCGCGATGCTGCACGTAGAGATTGCCGCCGTGGTAGTCGCGATGCGAAAAAACGCGCGGAAATTCGCCCAGCGAGCGCGCCAGTGCGTCAAGTTCGGGTGCGAGGGCGGCAGGGTCAGCGCCGGGCGCGATACGGGCGCATCCGAGTTCGAGAAATTCCTTCAGCTCCCAGCGAAACAGCCGAGCGTCGTAATTGATCCGCGCGGCGAGGCATCGCGAATCGATGCGCCGGGCGCCCTCGACGTGCAGCACGAACAGCAGCTCGACGGCGGCGCGCAGCAGGTCGGCGGTTCCAGCGCCGCGTGCGCGCAGGATATCGAACAGCGCAACTTCGCCGGCATCCTCGACCAGCATCGCGCGCAGCGCCGGCGCGAAAGCGTAGAGCGCGGGCACCGGAGCGCCGAGTTCAGTCAAAAACCGATGCAGGTTGATCCATGGCGGTTCGGCCAGCGGTTCGGAGATCATGCCGAGCACGCGCGCATAGCGTGGCAAGTCATCGGGTCCGAGATCGACCAGGATCGCGGAGGCCGGAGCGGGCTTGGCGCCGCGCGCAAGATGAATGCGCCAGAAGCGGCGTGCCGACGCGTCACCGCGCAGCAGGTCGATCTTAGCGACTGCGGCGCCCGGCCATCGGCGTGCCGCAGCCTCGCGCGCCCAGCGTAGGCGTCCGGCGTCAACCGCGGCGTCGGCATCCGGGTCCGTTCTCATCGCGATCGATTGTATCGGCGCGCGGCCCGGTATGCAGCACGCGGGGGATGGAAGCAAGCGAAACCGGCGCGGCCCCAGGGCCGCGCCGGTGGTATGCGTTCAGTTCAATCAGGCGCCGCGGGAGGATGCGATCCCAGCCTCCCTTCAGCATTCAGCGATCAGTCACCCGACTCCCAGCGGCCGCCCTCAGCCGCCGCGGCCATTTTCTCGGGCATGAACCAATTGAGATTCACCGCGCCCATGTTGATGAACCATGAATCCTGCGTCGGAGCGTTGGCCGACGGGTGGTAGCAAACGCCGGACATTCCGTTCTGGACGTTTTGCGTCGAGGAACCGACTTGGAACAAGCGCTTGAAGGGATAGATCGCGATGCGTGAACCCGGCTGCGCACGATCCGCGTAGTTCATCCACGACGTGTAGTTCTTGAGCAGCGCACCATTCTGGTCGTACATGTCCACGAACATCGGGAAGTCGGCCTCGCTATCGACGTAGATAATTTCGCGGCTGAAGAGCCGAGCCGTCACCCGATCCGCGCGCTGGACAGCCTCGACCACATACTGGCGGCGCAACTCCCAAGGATCGGGGCAGTGGCTGGCGCCCCCATCGGTCGGACAGCGCACGTCAACCCCGTGATGAACATCGATCGCGGCGAGCATGGTTTTTTCGCCCAGGAACTTGTAGTCGTAATCCTCGGGTTTGCCGCTCCAGCCTTCCCAATGATTGGGGTTGTAGTCATCGATTCCCCCGGAACTGTCTTCCATCGAATAGTTCAGCCGGCGCAGGCGGCGCGCTCCGGGCGACCAACTCCAAGTGTCGTTCTCCCGCTTGGGATCGGCGTACATGAATTTCAGTTCCGCCGAGCCGCGCGACGTGGCCGGCGCCAGCACCGGGCCATTGAACGTCGCGTAATAGCGCCCCGTAACGCGGAAGTCGGGGTCGGTCGGAATCGGCTCGACTTCGGTGCGGCCGACCTCGTTATAGCCCGCGTAGTGGCCGACCTCGTTGTCGAGGATTTCGAAGTAGGACTTGTTGAGCCCCCAGTAGAGATCCTCGCACTGATACCAGCGCAAATCGTAATCATCGGTCGAGATCGGCCGGAAGACCTCGTTCCAGACGACTTCGGTACCCGCGTTGGGGTCGTTTGCATCGATCATCGGGAAGGGCTGGCCGGCGACGTAACCAACCAAGCTGCGATGGTCGTTCGATAGCCGCACCTGCGAGGAGTACTTTTCGGTCGCTTCCTTATACGGCGGCGGCCACTCGATAAGCTCGGTCGGCTCGACCTTAATCGACATCCCGTGAAGCACCCGCATGTAATCTCCCGGCGGGAGAAGATCCTTCACCTTGAAGGCGTTATCGGGCGTGATGAAATCCCCTGGTTTGACTTGAGCGCGTGCCTGTGCGGCGCCGACGAGTACAACAGCCGCCGCAGCCACCACGAGCCAAGTGAGCTTGTTTTTCCGGCCGTTCATGTTCCACCTCCTGTGGACCGCATCGCGCCGGACAATAGCCTTCGCGTCCGGCGCATCCATGTTCTCTAACCACTGTTAGGACTGGAGCGCATCACCGCGAATTTCCCTCGCGCAGATCGCATAACGCATCAAGAACCCGTTCGACGCCTAAACTGATTGGTGGCATCGTGCCGGTTTTTTTAACGTGCGAACCGCTTGACCCCGAAGTGCGATACGCACAACACATGCCATCGCGATTGCTTGCGGCGGCCCGCGCGGTACGGAAAATCGCCCATGCCGCCGGGATTTTCAGCGATCAAGTCGATTAGTACGCCGGCCGCTGAGTCCAACTCTGGCGCCGATCGAGTCAAATGTCTCCGATCGAAACGCGATTCACTCGATTCCCAGCGCCTCGAGTCGGGGCCCTGAAACCGGCCTGATCGAAATGGGCGTACCGCGCGCGCCGAGGAATAAAAAAACCGGCGCGGCTCGAAGGCCGCGCCGGTGGTATGCGTTCAGCCGGTATGGCTCGACTCCCCGGGCGCGCCGATTTCGAGCGCGCGCTCCGAGCCACGATGGCTCACGAGCAATGCTCCCGCCACGCCCGTGGCGGGAGCTCGGTCGCCGGTCGATCGCCCGCCAGGCAGCCGGGGGCGTGGCGCCTAGGTGGCCGCGTGCGGGCGCGTAATCAGCAACCTGTGTCGCGCGCCCGCACGCCGATGCTTCTCGCTATCGCGATGCGCATCCGCAACCGTGGCGCTAGCGGTTTGACGCCTTGACGATCGCCATCGGATTGAAGAAGCTCCGGTCCACCGCGCCCATGTTGATATACCAGCACTCCTTCTCGGGCGTGCCGTAGCCCGGATGGTAGCAGACCGTCGAGAGACCGGACTGCACATCGGTCGAAGAAGACCCGGTCTGGAACAGGCGCTTGAACGGATAGATCGCGACGCGCGCCTGTGGCGTAACCCGGTCGTTGTATTTGCACCACGAGGTGTAATTGATGAACAGCTCGCCCTTGCGGTCGTACTGGTCCTGATACATCCCGAAGTCGGCTTCTGAATCGATATATAAGACGTGCTTGCTGTAGAGATCGCCGGGCAGCCGCGCCTTCCGAGCGATTCCCTGTAGGATATAAAGATGGCGCATCTGCCAGTTCGCCGGGCAATGGCTCGCGCCGCCGTCGGTCGCGCAAGTGAGCGGCGGGTCGGCCGGGTCGTCCATCACAGCCAGCATCTGTTTTTCGCCCAAGTACTTCCAATCATAGTTTTCGTTCTTGCCGGCGAAGCATTCGAAGTCGTCGGGGCTGTATGATTCGGGCCCCGAGTCCTGAGCCGTGCTCAGCAAGGTCTCATTGAGGCGCCGTAGGCGATGCGCGCCGGGCAGGTAGGTGTAAGCGTCATCGCCCTTGGTCGGTTTGGCATAGCGGTAGCGTACGAAGCCCGCTCCGGCTCCGTCTTCGGGCGAGAGCTGCGGATACAGGCCGGTCATCGAGTAACGGCCTGATACCAGGAAGTCCGGGTCAACCGGCATCGGATCGACCTCGGTGCGGCCAACCTCGTTGTAACCGGCATAGTGCCCAACGGTGTAATACCAGAGCACCCGGTAGGGTTTATTGAGTCCGCCGTACACGCTCTCGCAGTCGAAGTAGCGCAGGTCATAATCGTCGGTCGAGATCGGGCGGAAAAAGTAGTTCCACATGATCTTGTTGGCCACTTGCGGGTCATTCGGGTCCAGCAGCGGGAACGGCTGTCCCGCGACATAGCCGACCAGCGAACGATGGTCGGCGCTCAGGCGCACCTGTGGCGAGTATTTCTCGGTGGCCTCTTTGTACGGCGGCGGCCAATCGATTCGCTCGGTTGGCGTGATCAGCATCTGCATGCCGTTCTTTACCCGCCAGAACACGCCCGGCGAGACCAGATCTTTTACCTTATAAGCGTTGTTGGGTCCGATCTTGTCGCCCGGCTTGACCTGCGCGGCAGCCGGTGCCGCGGCGAGCAGGAGGATCGATGCGAACCCGATCAGCGCGGTGATAAGCGAGCTTCTCTCTCGGTCCATAATGACCCCTTCTCCGGCGCATGGCCGGAGGCTGATGAAAAGTTCCCCAAAAGCCTCGATTCCCGACTGGTTGATTAATGATCTTACTGTGATTTGTCAACCGTTCTAATTCATCGTCGCCGGCTCCCGCTCCTGAAGCTCATAAACCATTGGAAAATCAGTATATTTGCTCTAATTGGGGTTCTGTGGGTTGATCCGCTGAAGCTGGAATCAAAGTAAGCGGCGCACCAAATATTTTACAGACTAACTTATGTTTGTTAGATGCCCGCGGTTCCTGAACGATCGGTATGGACCGGCCCCGGCTCTGAAGGCCGGCGCGTGCCGGTTGGAAAAGCACGCTCGCATCCGGTATTAATTGAAGACCGCCCGCGCGCGCATCCGAAATCGGCGGCGGTTCGATACAACAGATGACAACCTGGATTCCGATTCTCGTGACGCTGATATTCGCCGCCGTGGTGGTGGGCGTGATGGTCACGATCAACTCGATTATCGGCCCCAAGCGTCCCGGCGCGATCAAGAGCGAAGTCTTCGAGTGCGGCAATCCCTCGAGCGGCGGCGCATGGGGACGCTTCTCGGTGCGGTTTTATCTGACCGCACTGCTGTTCCTGATCTTCGACGTCGATCTGGTGTTCCTGTATCCGTGGGCGGTCGAGATCCGCAAACTCGGGATGTTCGGATTCGTCGAGGCGGTGGTCTTCATCGCGATTCTGTCGGTCGGGCTGATATACGCTTGGCAGCGCGGTGCGCTTGATTGGGATTGAGGGCTGCGCGGCACGCACTGCAAGGTTCAACCGGGATGCGGGCGTGGCGGCGCGGGCGCACGGAAGTGAATTCATGCTTATCGAGAGAATCAACCAACGCTTCGGCGCCGTGATTACGTCCTCGGGTGCGGCGCACGGTCAGGATTTTATCGTCGTCGCGCGCGACGCCGCGCTCGAGCTATTGCGCGCGCTCGCCGCCGAGCCCGAGTTCGAGTTCAACTCGCTGTCGGATCTGACGGCGGTTGACTGGCCCGAGCGCAAGCCGCGCTTCGAGGTGGTTTACAACCTCAACTCGCTGACCCGAAACCATCGCATTCGCGTCAAGCTGCCGATTCCCGGCGATGACGCGTGGGCGCATAGCGCGGTTTCGGTGTGGAAGGCGGCGGACTGGCTCGAGCGCGAATGCTTCGACATGTTCGGAATCGAGTTCCGCGGCCATCCGGACCTGCGGCGGATTCTGCTCTACGACGCCTTCGAGGGCCATCCGCTGCGCAAGGATTACCCCTACCAGAAGCGCCAGCCGATCGTTCCCGAGATCGATCCGATCGTGAACCCGCGCCCGATGTCCCGCTAGCGGACATGCGATCATCCCGGTCATATTGACGGCCGCGCCAGAGACGACAAATGCCATTACCAGCGCGCTGGAAAGACAAACTCGAGGCCTCGGATCCCGCCGACGAAATCATGGAGATCCAGATGGGGCCGTCGCATCCCGCCTCCCACGGCACCATCAAGTTCAACTTGAAACTCGACGGTGAGCGGATCGTGGATTGCGATGTCGAGGTCGGCTACCTGCATCGCGGGTTCGAGAAGATGTGCGAGCAGGGCACCTGGACGCAGGCGTTCCCCTATACCGATCGGCTCAACTACGCCTCGCCGTGCATCAATAATGTCGCCTTCGCGCTGGCGGTTGAAAACCTGCTCGATATCCAGGTTCCCGAGCGCGGCAATTACGTGCGCACGATCATGAGCGAGGTCTCGCGGATCACCGACCATCTCACCTGCCTCGGGATGGCGGCCGGCGAGGTCGGTGCGCAGACCGTGATGTTCTACATGCTCGAAGCGCGCGAGCTTTTGTACGACTTGATCGAGGCCGTCACCGGCGCGCGCGTGACCGTCACCTGGTGCCGCGTGGGCGGCGTGGCGCACGACCTGCCCGCCGATTTCGCCGAGCGGCTGAGGGCAGCGTTCAAGTGCCTGGACGCGGTGCTGAGCGATTGTGACAAGCTGCTGTCGCGCAATCGCGTGTTCATCGATCGGATGAGCGGCATCGGCATCATCCCGCGCGCGGACGCGATTTCCTATGGCCTGACTGGTCCGCTGCTGCGGGCCTCCGGGGTCTCATACGACGTGCGCAAAGCGCATCCCTACCTGGTTTACGACCGCTTCGACTTCGAGGTTCCGCTTGGCGAGCGGGGCGACAACTACGACCGCTTCAACGTGCGCTTCCGCGAGATCGCGCAATCGCGGCGGATCCTCGAGCAGGCGATGGCGTCGCTGCCGCAGGGGCCCGTATCGATCGACGATCCCAAGGTCGTGATGCCGCCCAAGGAGCGCGTGTACAATTCGATCGAAGGCTTGATGAACCACTTCAAGCTGGTGATGGAAGGGATCAAGGTTCCGGCCGGCGAGACCTATACCGCCGTCGAGGGCGCCAACGGCGAGCTGGGTTTCTACGTGGTCAGCGACGGCAGCGGGCGGCCGTATCGGGTGCGGGTGCGTCCGCCGTGTTTCTTCGGGATGGGGGCGCTGGGCCAGATGCTTATCGGACACATGATTCCCGATATCATAACGACTTTTGGCATGATCAACATGATCGGCGGCGAATGCGATCGCTGAACGCCTAAACGTCCATTAATTTCAGTGATTGCGCCGACTCGGCTGGTTTTGATAACCATGTATGAGTATCTGTTCCGGACCGGCTCTTCGGTCGCGGCGCCTCTCACAGATGCAGGGGAATTCGCGTTCGGCGGTGGGAGATGAGAGTATTCGCCATTCGTACGCTTGCGTTGATCATCGCGCTGCTGCTGCCTGTGGCGGCGCATGCGCAAGCCTTTTCTCAAGGCTTCGAGACGGACACCAGTGGCTGGTTCAATCAGGGTAACGGCAGCATCGCTCGGGTTGCGTCGGGGTTTTCGACTTCGGGCGGTTACGCCGATGGGATCGCGTCGGCGCAGGGCGACTATCATGCGCGCCTGCACGTGGATCCGGCCGCCAATTTCAGCAGCGCGGGAGATCCGCAATGCACGCCGGGCGCGAAGGATTGCATCGGACCTTACACCGATTGGGGCCTCGGCGCTTCGGCGGCCCGCTTCCCGGCCGGAGGGGTTTCGACCTCCGCTGACATCTATCTGGACACGGCGTATGCCGCCGCTCACAAGGATTACCGATTCGATTGGGACTCGGCGCTGAACGACTCGACCGGGCAGTTCCTGCAGGATTACGTCTTCAATGTCGGAACCGCGCTGCCCAATGATCCCTGCATAGCGGCCGGGACCGTGACGGGAAACTCGCACTTCGTTATCGCCGCCTCGACCAGCGCCTTGCGCGAGAGCTCCGACCCCGAGGATTCGAGTCACAATCCGCAATGCATCGCGGCCTCCGGATGGTACACGTTCCAGCATGTCTTCAAGCCCGACGTAAGCGGCAATCTGGAAGTTGACATGACGATCACGAACAAGCAGACCGGTACGCTCGCGGCGGCTTGGACGCTGCATCCGATCTGCCAGATGCCGCAATCGCTCGGGCTATGCGCCGAAGGACAGCCGCTTCCGGTCTCGGCCGCGGGCGGAAACGCCTACGGATGGTTCGCGAACCAGGAAATCGACCAGCTCGCGCTAGACGATACGTCGCTGCGAACGCTAGAGCCGCAGTTGATAAAAGATTGCAAAAACGGCGGCTGGCAAACCTACAGCAATCCCCCGTTCCAAAACCAATCCCAGTGCATAGCCTACGTCCAGAACCAGGGCTAGTGACCTAACCGAACCGCGACAGCTTGAGATTCCCGTTCCTTCTGAATTGCCGTAAATTTGCGAGCTAACCCGTCTGCATGAAGTTGATCGCGCTGGACGGTTGGCTCGTCAGCGCGGTGCTCGATCAACCGATCGACCTATCTTCTAAACCTCAGTTCTCACGCCAAGATATGTAATCAGAGCCCAACCTTGGGGCTACCCACAAGGAGTGAATTCAACCTGGAGCCTGTATTGTATAAGCTCGACCGACGGCTTCGACCGAGCCGCGGCAGCCACCTCTGGCAGGACCTTTCTCGCGCCTCCGTGTACGAGTAGGCCTCGTGCTTCTCTCCCGGTCTCTTTCTGCAAGGCTTCGAGGTAATGACGAAGCTGCTCGATATCTGGGATCGACGGTTGTCCCTGCTTGCATTCGACGATGACCGGAATGCCGTTGCGGTCAATGAGAATCACGTCTGAGCGAGATCGGTCGCCGAACACCCGTTCTCGAACCTTTTCGCTTGGATGCTGAAGCAAACCATCTTCCAGTCGGTGCGGGTAGGCCGCGATATACCCTGATAGGGCCCGTTCGTAGTCGAAGTGAGACCACAGTGCCACCCAGTTCGCCGGGTCATTCATCGCAGTTTTGAGCGTGGGCAATGACACTGATCGAATTTGCGAGAGCGTTGGCCGTAGCTCACCCATCGTGAACTGCGTCCCGATAGGAAGCCCAACCACCATCTCGCGGCTTTCCGGTCCAACCGTCATGTCCCATCGAACGAGAATCCTGCGGCCCATTTCACCGTCTGGCAGGCTCGAACTGCGCGGCACCAGCGGGTTCCAATCACTATCTTCGATCGCTTTACCGGTGACCTCGCCGAGCCGCCCTACACGATGATTGCGTAATGCGACCACGACATGGTCGCCGACATTGATGTTCTGGAGAGCGCTTCGAGCCGCTTTCCAGCCTCTTCCGCCTTCTGTTTCACCGCTTAAGTGAAAACCCCAGCCACTGTACCATCCTACACCCACACATTGATGCAAGAACCAACGCTGCCACATTCCTGGATAGTCATTCTCCATACAATTGATCTTCCAAAACGCCATAACCTCCTCCTCAAAGCTGCTCAGTCGATTTGGGTCGGCTCCATCAAAAAATAGGGGTATAACAGAGACGGTAGGCAGGCTAAATTCCCGGGCCCGGCAAAGCCACTACTTCACTCTCGCGAATTATTGAGTCCTGCATATCATAGTGACAATTCCGCTCTTGCTCGATAGCTTGGCGTGTCATTCCCGCGCGTGGCTGCCGCGCGAGGAATCCCGGTCTTCTCGTCCGCCGCAGTCCTGCAATTCGGGATTCCTCGCGCACGCCGGACACGCGCGCGGGAATGATGGTATGGACCCCCGCCCGCCTTTTAACGGCCTCGATACGGGCCAAAGATGTAAGCAACATCTTGAATGGAAGCGAGGAGGGTCCGCGATGAAGATTACCGCG
>Ga0307372_10001659_pt1 | contig 38397 bp, 37 predicted proteins | sample OX1MG_FD_202533 | JGI IMG/M metagenome (GOLD analysis project Ga0307372, IMG submission 202533) | Soil microbial communities from Risofladan, Vaasa, Finland - OX-1 | ecosystem: Environmental > Terrestrial > Soil > Coastal area > Acid sulfate soil | place: Finland: Risofladan, Vaasa | collected...
AGGCGAAGGGAGTACGGCCCCGCGGGGCGAAGCTCGGCGCGCACCGGCATCTCGGCCCGAGTGTAGTGGCCGCCCTGAGCCGACACTCGGGATACGCTCAGTCGATGTTGCGCCGGGTCGCGTCGCGGGTTTCGATGCGGAGCCGCCGGCGGAAGCTCGACCTCTTCCTCGAGCTGCTCCAGCCCGGCCCCTCCTCGACGGTCGTCGACGTCGGCGTCACCGACGCGCCGTTCGGCGCCGGGTCGACCGACAACTTCTTCGAGGCGCTCTACCCGTGGCCCGCGCAGGTGACGGGTGTCGGGCACACCGAGCTCGACCGGTTCGCGGCCGCGTTCCCGCAGGTGCGGGCGGTGCGCGCCGACGGGCGCGAGCTGCCGTTTGCCGACGGCACGTTCGACTTCGGCTTTTCGAACGCGGTTGTCGAGCACGTCGCCGGCGGGCGCGAGGGACAGGGACGCTTCGTGCATGAGCTGTGCCGCGTCTCGGCCCGCGTCTTCGTGACGACGCCCAACCGCTTCTTCCCGGTCGAGGTGCACACGCTGCGTCCGTTCGTGCACTGGTTGCCGGCCGGAGCGCGCGAGCGGCTGATTCCCTTCGACGACGTGCTCGATCTACTCGGCCCGAAGGAGTTCGCAGCCCTCTTTCCTTACAGCGTTCGTGTAATCAACACCGGCATGACGCTGATCGCGGTGGGGCCAGCATGAGGCGCCCGGTTTGGGCGCTGCACGTCCTGATCGTCGGCCTCGCGCTGCACAACGTCGCGATGGCGCTTCTCTGGCGGGCGGGCCTGCGGGGCAACGCGCTCACCGTCGTCGCCGCGTGGAAGGACGTGCTCCTTCTGGTTGCGCTCCTCCTCGTCGTGCGAGCGCGCCGGCGGCTGCCGTTCGACGGCACGGCGGCCGACTGGCTCGCGCTCGCCTTCGCCGCGATCGTCGTCGTGTACGGGCTCCTGCCGCAGTCGTGGCTCGGCGGCGGCGCGACGCACAAGGGCGTTCTCTACGCGGCGCGACACGACCTGTTGCCGGTGGGCGCCTACTTCCTCGGCCGCGGCCTCGAGCTTACCGGCCGCGAGCGCAGCCGCCTCTGCCACACGGTGCTCGCCACCGCGGCAATCGTCGCGGCGTTCGGGCTCGTCGACGTCTACGCGGTGCCGCTCTCGTTCTGGCGCCACGCCGCGGGCTGGTTCTCGGACCAGCTCGGGCTCACCTACACGGGCGTCTCGGGGCTCCCCGAGAACTTCGTCTACAACGCGGGTGGCGGCGTCGTGTTCCGGCGGCTCACCTCGACGTTCCTCTCGCCGCTTGCGACGTCGTACCTGCTCGTCGTCGCGCTCTTCTTCGTGCCGATCCGCAGACGTTGGGGCCTGCCGCTCGCCCTGCTCCTCTTCGCGGCGCTTCTGTGGACGCACACGCGTTCGGCGCTCGTGGCGCTCGCTGCCGTGCTCGTGCTGCGCGCTCTCCTGCGCAGGTCGGTGCGGCCGCTCGGCTGGGCGGTCGTCGTGGCGTCGATCGGTCTCGCGTTCGTCGGCGGCTACGACCACTTTGGGCCGCGCACACACTTCACGGCGAGCGAGCTGAAGGTGCAGGAGCAGATCGCGCGCTCCCATCCGCAGGTCTCGAACGACCCGACGAGCCTGAACGAGTCGTCGACCAGCGAGCACCTCGCGTCGCTGCGCGACGGCGCGCGCACGGTCCTCCGCCATCCGTGGGGCTTCGGCCTCGGCAACGCGGGCGTCACCGCCGCACGTACGCACGTCGCCGTGAAGGCGGGCGAGTCGACCTACACGGAGCTCGGCGTGGAGACCGGCCTCGCCGGTGCGCTTCTCTTCATTGCCTGGTCGCTCGCGCTCTTCCGTTCGGCGCTGCGAAACGTCGCGTGGATCGCCTCGGCGTTCGCCGCCGTGCTCGTGCTCGGGTTGCAGACGGACGTGATCGGTGTGCCCTGGATCGCCGTCGTCGTCTGGGCGCTCGCGGGTGATGCCGCGAGCGGTCCCTCCCGCAGCGCGACTGCAACAACTTCGTAACGGTCACGAACGGACACTTGCGCGCGGGGACGGCGCGCGCAACCGTGGGCTGCATGCGTGTGTCGCTCGTCGAGGTTGGCCTGCTCACAGCCGCCGTTGCGGTCGCGGCGACGTCGCTGCCTCGTTGCTCCGGCGGCGCGAAGCGAGCGGTCGTGCGGGCGAGCTGGCAGCTCACGCCGGGTGTCCTCAATGCGGTGGTCACCCAGCAGACGATCCGCTCGACGATCTGCAAGAGCGGCTGGACGCGAACGATCCGCCCACCCGTCTCCTACACCAACGCGCTCAAGGTGCGGCAGTTGCGGCAGTACGGGCTGCGCGGCCCGCCGTCGGCGTTTCAGGAGGACCACCTGATCAGCCTCGAGCTGGGCGGCAACCCCACCGATCCGCGCAACCTGTGGCCGGAGCCGTATCCACGCGCTGCGGCGGTCGACCAGGTCGAGAACGACCTCAACCACCGCGTGTGCGCGGGGTCGCTCACGCTCGCCGCCGCCCAGCTCCGCGAGTCGGCCCTCAAACACCGCGACGGCTAAGACGTCGCTGCGCAACACAGGCTTTGCCGCGCTCTTAGAAGCTCTCACAGAATGAGCGGTTGTGTCGCCCGGCCGCGCTCGGCGGCGCGACGCTGTGTCCTCGGTCGCCTCGATAGCCTTGGCTATCGAGGCTCCCTGCGTCCTTGCCTCGCACTCGCCGACCGCACCCGGATCGACGAACCTCATCCTGTGAGAGCTTCTTAGGGATCTCACAGGGCGTGTTGATTTGCTCTTCCTGTGACTCCTCTCTCGATCGGGCTCGTGCCGTCGGTCGCCGTAACAGTGGCGGTTCCCCTCCTTGCCGCGCTGTACGCGTTCTCTTCGACCGACAGCCGCGTGCGCGGGCTCCGGGGGCTGAAGACCCTGCGGCGGACGAGGCATGCCCTCGTCCGCCGGCCCGCCGGAGAGCCTCTTGCCCAGAGGCGCTCCGGCGGGGTCTTCGGCAGGTCTTTCGGCTTCGTCCTGTGCGTCGCGGGCTTCGCTGCCGTCGGCGCCTTCGGGCCGGCGTTGCTTGCGCCGCCCGGCCTCTCCGTCCTCGCGGCCTGGTTTGGACTCGCCCTCCTTGGGGGCCTGGCCGCGAGGACGGCGGGTGCTCTGCGGGCACCGCTGGTCGTGCCGGTTGACCGGCGCCAGATCCGCAATACCCCGTAATCCCCCCTACATGTGCCGCTGCTAGTGTCGGAGGCCTGGTGGCAAAGCCGGTCGAGCAGCTTGAATCGGTTGTGATCCGGTTCGCCGGGGATTCCGGCGACGGCATGCAGTTGACGGGCGGCCGCTTCACCTCCGAGACGGCGCTCACGGGCAACGATCTCGCGACGTTCCCGGACTACCCGGCCGAGATTCGTGCCCCGGCGGGCTCGCTGCCCGGCGTGTCGGGCTTCCAGCTCCATTTCGCCGACCACGACATCCTCACGCCGGGCGACCGGCCGGACGTGCTCGTCGTGATGAACCCGGCGGCGTTGAAGACGAACCTGCCCGACCTGGCCAAGGGTGGGACGCTGATCGTCGACACCGACGCGTTCAGCGACCGCAACCTGAAGAAGGCGGGCTACGAGTCGAACCCGCTCGAGGACGGCTCGCTCGACGACTACCAACTCCATGCGGTGCAGCTCACGAGCATGACGGTGGGCGCGCTGAAGGAGGTCGAGGGCGTGACGGCGCGCGAGGCCGAGCGCGCGAAGAACATGTTCGCGCTCGGGCTGATGTCGTGGCTCTACGGCCGCCCGGTCGAGTCGACGACCGACTACATCGAGAAGAAGTTTGCGAAGCGGCCCGAGATCGCCGAGGCGAACCTGAAGGCGTTCAACACGGGCTACGCGTTCGGCGAGACGTCGGAGGCGTTCGCAGTGCAGTACGAGGTGAAGCCGGCCAAGCTGCCGCCGGGCACGTACCGGCAGATCACCGGCAACACGGCGCTCTCGTGGGGCCTCATCGCGGCCTCGAAGCTTTCCAACCTGCCCCTGTTCCTGGGCGCCTACCCGATCACGCCGGCCTCGGCGATCCTCGAGGAGCTCGCCCGGCACAAGAGCCTCGGTGTGCGCACCTTCCAGGCCGAGGACGAGATCGCTGCTGCGGGCGCCGCGCTCGGCGCATCGTTCGGCGGCGCCCTCGGTGTCACGACCTCGGCGGGGCCGGGCATTGTCCTGAAGTCGGAGACGGTGGGCCTTGCGATCGCGCTCGAATTGCCGCTGGTGATCGTCGATGTGCAGCGCGCGGGCCCGTCCACCGGCATGCCGACCAAGCCCGAGCAGGGCGACCTGCTGATGGTCCTCTTCGGCCGAAACGGCGAGTCGCCGGTGCCGGTGCTCGCCTGCGCGACCCCGGGTGACTGTTTCTACGCTGCGATCGAGGCGGCGCGCATCGCGCTCACCTATCGCACTCCCGTGTACCTCCTCTCGGACGCATACCTCGCAAACGGCGCCGAGCCGTGGCTGGTGCCCGACGTTTCGTCGCTCATGCCGATCGAGGTCGAGTTCGCGGCGGCGAACGACCCCGAGTTCCAGCCCTACGCGCGCGACTCCGAGACGCTCGCGCGGCCGTGGGCGATCCCCGGCACACCCGGCCTCGAGCATCGCGTGGGCGGGCTCGAGAAGGCGAACGTCACCGGCTCGATCTCGTACGACCCGGAGAACCACGACCTGATGACGCAGCTGCGCGCGGCCAAGGTGGCGAACGTGAAGGTGCCCGATCTCGCGGTCGACCACCAGGAAGGCGCGGACGTCTTGGTGCTCTCCTGGGGCGGCACGTACGGGCCGGTGCATGCGGGCGTGACGCGGGTGCGCGCGGCGGGCGGCAAGGCCGCGCACGCGCATCTGCGCTGGCTCAACCCGTTCCCGGCAAACCTCGGCGACGTGCTGCACAGCTACGAGCGGGTGTTGATCCCCGAGATGAACCTGGGCCAGCTGCTGCAGCTCGTGCGCGCGAAGTACCTGGTCGACGCGGTCGGTTACAACCGCGTCACCGGCAAGCCGTTCAAGGCCGGCGAGATCTGCGACGCGATCGAGGCGTTGCATTGAGCTACTGGCTGACGATGATCGGTGCCGACGACCATCAGCTCGAGGCGCGGCCGTTCGACGCCGGTAATCGCGACGAGCTCGCGACCGAGGTCCGATTCCCCGCGACGGAGGTTCCGCGGGAGTTCGCTGTCGGAGATCTCCTCGTCTACTACGCCGTCGGGTACCACCGTATCTTCGCGGTCGCTCGCCTCGACGGTCCCGTGGTCGAGAACGTCCACCACCCGGAGGCCGAGGTGCAGCGCCGCTGGCCCGATGCCGCTCCGATCCAGCTCCTGGTCCAGGTTGACGATCTTGCGTTCGCGCCCGAGCTCAAGGACATCGCCCCGGCGTTGCTCGCCGACATCGACACGGGGGCATCGATTCTCCCGATGGACGAGTCGGACTACGAGCTTGCGGAGGCTGAGCTACGCAGGGCACAGGAGATCGAGCAACAGCGGCAGCGGCTGATCGGAGGGCCGGTCGCATGACGAGCGAACTGAGGCTGACTGCGAAGGACTTCAAGTCCGACCAGGAGGTGCGCTGGTGCCCGGGTTGCGGCGACTACGCGATTCTCGCCGCGGTGCAGAGCTTCATGCCCGACCTCGGGCTCGAGCGTGAGAAGATCGTTTTCATCTCGGGCATCGGCTGCGCGGCGCGCTTCCCGTATTACATGCAGACCTACGGGATGCACTCGATCCACGGCCGAGCGCCTGCGATCGCAACCGGTCTCGCGGTCTCACGCCCCGATCTGTCGGTGTGGGTCGTCTCGGGCGACGGCGACGCGCTCTCGATCGGCGGCAACCACCTGATCCACGCGCTGCGCCGCAACGTCAACATCAAGATCCTGCTCCTGAACAACCAGATCTACGGCCTCACGAAGGGCCAGTACTCGCCGACGAGTGAGCAGGGAAAGGTGACGGGCTCGACGCCGATGGGCTCGGTCGACTATCCGTTCAACCCGCTCTCGCTCGCCCTCGGCGCCGAGGCGACGTTCGTCGCGCGCGCCCTCGATACCGACAAGGCCGGGCTCACCAACGTGCTGCGCCGGGCTGCCGCGCACAAGGGCGCCGCCTTCGTCGAGATCTATCAGAACTGCAACATCTACAACGACGGCGCGTTCGACTTCGTCCGCGAGAACAAGGAGAACCGCCTCTACATCGAGCACGGCCAGCCCGCCGGCGACACGGGCATCACGCACGACGAGACCGACTTCGCCACTGCCTTCGCTCTCTCACGCATCTCGTACGCCGCCGACGGCGTCGTCCCGCTGGGAGTGTTCAGAGACGTCCCGCGCGACAGTTACGACGAGCTCGTCCAGGCGCAACTCGCGAACGCCAAGGGCACGGGCGACCTGCAGGCGCTCGTCGGCTCGGGCGACACCTGGTCGATCAGCTAGAGGCTCGAGCCTGCTCAGGCGGCGAGCGACTTGCTCGCCTGCCGATCGCGCGGAATCCGCACGACCTTCCAGGCCAGTCCGAGCTTCTCGAGCCCGGTGATCACCCAGCCGCCCGGATCGAGCGCTGCTTCGAACCGTCGCATGCCGTGGAACGCCGACGACGGAAACGCATGGTGGTTGTTGTGCCACGACTCTCCGAACGAGATCAGGCTGAGCAGCCACACGTTGCGGCTCTCGTCGGCGGTCGAGAAGTGCCGGCGGCCCCAGAAGTGGCAAACGGAGTTGATCGAGAAGGTGACGTGGTGGAGCAGGAAGATGCGGATCGCGCCGCCCCACAACAGAGCCGTCAGCGTGCCCTGCCAGGTGCCCGAGATCGCATAACCGATCGCGGCCGGCACGGCGAGCGAGATCAGGAGCCACGCCCAGAACAGGCTGGAGATCCGCTTCATGCCGCGCTCGGCGAGCATGTCGGGCACGTATTTCGACAACTCTGCGCGGCCCTCGGCGACGAAGAGCCAGCCGACGTGCGCGTGGAAGAGGTTCTTTGCCGCGGCGACGAAGCCGTTGCCGCCGCCCACATGCGGGCTGTGCGGGTCGCCCTCCTGGTCGGAGAACTGATGGTGCTTGCGGTGGTCGGCAACCCACGAGAGCACGGGTCCCTCGACCGCCATCGAGCCGAGGATCGCGAACGTCCAGCGCACCCACTGCTTGGTCTGAAACGCACGGTGCGTGAACAGGCGGTGGTAGCCGACCGTGATGCCGACACCCGTCAACACGTAGCCGACAGCCAGGAGCGCAACGTCGGTCCAGCCCACCCACGTGTTCCAGAGCAGACCGATCGCCGCAACCAGCCCGACGAACGGGAGAACCACGCCCAGCAGGTTCGCGAACTTGTGCGCACGGCTCATCTCGAGTGAACGGTAGCTTGTCGGCTGGTGGGAGCCTCGAACGGCGACGGAATCGGCGATCTGCCAGGGATTGCGGCGCAGCTCGACTACCTGGCCGAGCTCGGAGCCGACGCCCTCTGGTGAGCCCGGTTCACGCCTCGCCCAACGTCGACTGGGGCTACGACGTCGCCGACTACCTCGGCGTGCACCCCGACTACGGGACGCTCGACGACCTCGACGCGTTGATCGTAGGGGCGCCCGAGCTCGGCCTCGACGACGGCGGCCGTTCCGCCCGGCGACAAGACGTGCGTCCTCAACCTGACCGACGAAACGGTCGGGCACGAAGGACAGATACTCGCCCCATGGCAGGGCGTGATCCTGCAGAGCTAACTCGAAAGGTGGACCAGGTGAAGGACTTCAAGGCGTTCCTCCTGCGCGGCAACCTCGTGGACATGGCGGTCGGCGTCGTGATCGGCGTCGCGTTCGCCGCCGTCATCACCGCGCTCGTCACCGACCTCGTCACGCCGCTGATCGCCGCGATCGGCGGCAAACCGGACTTCAGCACGCTCACCTTCACGATCAACGGCAGCCACTTCCTCTACGGCTCGTTCATCAACGCACTGATCTCGTTCGTCGTGATCGCCGCCGTCGTCTTCTACCTCGTGCTCAAGCCCGTCAACGTGCTGATGGCGGCGCGCGCCACCGAGCCGGAAGGCGCACCCACGACGCGCGCGTGCCCCGAGTGCCTGAGCGAGATCCCGCTCGCTGCCCGCCGCTGCGCCTTCTGCACCGCGGAGGTCAGTTGAGGAGAGCCCGGTTTCGCGCAGCGAGCCAGGTTCAGCCCTGCAGGTGCACCGAGCCGTCGCCGGCGATCGTCCAGAACGGGTTGTGGGCGACCTCCCACGGGTGACCGTCGGGATCGACGAAGACGCCCGAGTAACCGCCCCAGAAGGTTGCCGCGCCCTCGCGCGCGATCCGCGCGCCGGCCGAGCGCGCCTCGTCGAGCACCCGGTCGACCTCGGCCGGCGAGCGCACGTTGTGGGCGAGCGTCACGCCGCCCCACCCGCCGCTGTCGGCGGCGCCCGAGTCCTCGGCGAGCTGCTCGCGGCCCCAGAGCCCCACGATCATCCCGCCTGTCTGGAAGAAGACGACGTCCGCAGCAGGCTCGGCTGACGTCACCCAGCCGAGCGCCTCGTAGAACGCCCGGGCACGCGCCAGGTCGGCGACGCCGAGCGTGACCAGGCTGACCCGCTGCTCCATCAGCGCGGCGGATGACCGTGCTCGCGCATGAGCGCATCGAACCGCTCCCACTCGAGCGACCACGTGCGCTTTGCCTTGCCCGGCTTCCAGTCCAGCGAGCCACGGCTGACCTTGAGCACGCCGAGCCGTTCGCCGTCCTGCTCCACGATCACCTTGATGTCGACGTTCCCGACCGGCAGCTCATGGTCGATCTTCAACCCCACCGAATGCGCCATGCGTCGAGTTTATGCTCTCCCGTATGGCGCCCAGCGAGACGTTCGACGCGCTCTTCGCGAGCATCCTCGAGCACCGGGACGTCGACGCGTTCATGGCGCTCTGGGCCGGTGACGACGACGTCACGATGTGGGGCTCCGACCTGCACGAGCGCGCCGTCGGCCGCGACGCGATCCGCAAGCTCGGCACGCAGATCGCCGCGGCAACGCATGTGATCGAGTGCGAGTGGGACGACAAGCGCGTGCACGGCGAGGGCGAGACGGCGTGGATCAACGCCTCGGGCGCGCTCGTCGTCGACGGCAAGCGCGTGAACTACCGGATCACGGCGATCTTCGTCCGCCAGGGCGAGCGCTGGCTGTGGCACACGTTCAACGGCTCGATCCCCGACTGATCGCGGCGGCGATTCGGAGCGGCGTCGTGACCGAGCCTGCTAGGCGGGTACCTTCGAGGCGGACGCGGAGACCGGCAGCGCCGCAGGGCTGTCGACCTCCGCCATCCGCTCGAAGGAGCTATCCGGATTCTGGTTTCGCTCGACGTGCCGCAGGCCGCCGAGGAAGACCGATGTTTCCGGGAACGCCATGCACCTGGACTATGTGCCGTCCACGTGTGACTGGACGTGGGCAAACCGTATGAATCCGGTCAGAGGAGAAACGAGGCGATTCGGCGGCCCAGGGCCTCGCCCCGGTCCTCCTGGAGGAAGTGCCCTGCGCCCTCGAGCGGCGGGTCGAGCTCTGCGCCTGGCAGCACGTCGGCCATCGCCTCGGCAGCGCGGCGGGAGAAGATCGGGTCGCTGTCGGAGAAGAGCACGAGCGCCGGGCGGTCGAGCGACCGCAGCTCCTCGCGAACCTCGAGCATTCGCGGCGCGTTCGGATGGTCGGAGGACGTCGGCACCTGCTCGGGAAACGCCACGATCCCGACCCGCGACTCGGGCACCGGGAACGGGGCGTCGTAGGCCGCGATCACGTCGTCGGAGACCGGCTGGACGAGCGAGAGGCGGACGAGCTGCCCTGCAACGATCTCGGTGCCGACGCGGCGCATGAACGCCTGGAAGCGCAGCCACTCCTCGCTCGGCGCCCGGGCCCCGATGCCGGTGTTCAGCACGACGAGCCGCGCAATTCGCTCCGGGTTCTCGACGGCAAAGCGAAAGCCGATCGGCCCGCCCCAGTCCTGAACGACAAGGGTGATCGACCGCAGGTCGAGCTCGGCGGCGAAGCGCGCGATCGACTCGACGTGGCGGTCGTAGGTGTAGAACCCCGGCTCGGTCGGCTTGTCCGAGCGGCCGAAGCCGAAGTAGTCGGGGGCGAGGCAGCGGGTGGAGCCGGCGAGCTCCGCGATCACCTTGCGGTAGAGAAACGCCCAGGTCGGCTCGCCGTGCAGCAGCAGCACGGGGTCGCCCACGCCCTCGTCCAGGTAGTGCATCCGCAGCCCGTCCTGCTCGAGGTAGTTCGGCTCGAACGCGTAACCGGGCAGGTTCGCGAAGCGCTCGTCGGGGGTGCGGTAGACGTCGATCGGATCCTCCTGTTCGACGACGCTGCCGGTCAGGCGGCGAGCTGCTCCGTCGCGACCGTCGCGCGTGTTGCCGTGGGCGGGAAGCGTTTGACCGCCACCGCTCCGAGCGCGGTCATCGCCAGGGCAGCGCCGCCGCCCACCCCGAAGGCGAGCTCGGTGCCGCCCCGGTCGCACATCCACCCGACGAGCACCGCTCCGAACGGCGCGAGGCCGTTCCAGGCGAAGTAGTAGAGCCCCAGTACGCGGCCACGGATGTAGTCGGGGCTCGCAAGCTGAATCGCCGAGTTCGAGTTTGCGCTGTAGCTCGTGAAGAAGAGACCGCAGACGAAGAGCAGCGCACCGACGAGCGCCGTCGAGTGCATGGGTGCGATCACGAGCTCCGAGAGCCCGAAGCCCGCGGCGCCGATGAACATGAAGCGCCAACGGGCATTTGCGAGAGCCGCTGCCGAAAGCGCTCCGACGAGCGCGCCGGCGCCAAAGCAGGCCGAGATGATTCCGAAGGTGCGCGGCCCCGCGTCGAGCGTGGTCTTGGCGAGCAGCGGCAGCAGGATGTTGAAGTTGAAGCAGACCGTCGAGAAGACGACCATCATCGAGAGGACGACGAGCACCGTCCGGTTGCGCCGGGCGTAGACGAGCCCCTCGCGCGTTCCGCGCCAGAACGTCGGATGTCGCCGGTCGACCAGTGGATACAGCTCGGACGTGCGCATTGCGAGCAGCCCTGCAAGCACCGCGGTGAAGCTGATCGTGTTGATTGCAAACGCCCAGCCCGCACCCCAGGCGGCGATGATCAGGCCGGCGAGCGCCGGGCCGAAGATCCTCGCCGTGTTGAACAGGCTCGAGTTGAGCGCGATCGCGTTCGGCAGCTCGTCGCCTCCAACCATCTGGAACGTGAGGTTCTGGCGCGCGGGAGCGTCGAACACGAGCGCCGTGCCCGTCAGCACCGCGATCGCGTAGATCTCCCAGAGCTGAACGTGGCCGAGCAGCGTGATCGCGGCCAGCACGGCCGAGAAGACCATCTGCACCGACTGCGTCACGACCACGGTGCGCCGGTTGTCGAGCCGGTCGGTCACCACCCCTGCAACCAGGCCGAGCAGGGTGAACGGGCCGAAGCGGCAGACCGAGAGCAGCCCGACCGCGAGCCCGCGTGAGTGAGGTGCGAGCTGCACGACGAGCCAGGCCATCGCGATGTTCTGCATCCACGTACCTGCGACCGAGGTCAGCTGGCCGGCGAAGAACAGCCGATAGTTGTGATGGCGCCTCAGCGAGGCGAACGTACGGCGAGAAGCGAGGCGGAGGAGGCTCACTCGCCGGCCAGCAGCTTCTCGAGCGCCTCGATCGACCCTTCGATGTTCTCCCGCTCCTCCGGCTCGAGGCGTTCGAGCCGCGCGACGAGCCACGCCGTGCGTTTCATGCGCACCGACTTCAGCACCTTGTCGCCGTCGGCCGTCATGGAGAGACCGATACGGCGGCGATCCGAGGCGCGGGTGCGCGCAATCAGCTTTGCGGTCTCGAGGCGGCGAAGCTGTCCGGACATCCCCGGCGCCGAGACCCGCTCGCGCTCGGCGAGCTCGCTGGCCGTGATGCCCGGGCTCTTCTGGATCGCGGCCAGCAGCGAGACCTGGCCGCCGGTGACGCCGAGGGAGTGGATCTCGCGGCGCAGCTCGCGGGCAAGGCGCAGGAGCACCGGCCGAAGCCGTACCGCAATCGTCATCGGGTCGTTAACCACGCGAATCATTAAGTGTGTTAACGATGTTAGCTCAAATCGCCCACTCGCCGCCGGCGACCAGCGGGACGCGCTTCCCCGCTTGTGTGATCCCGTCGGCGTCCAGCGCGTCCGTCCCGATCATCACGTCGATGTGTGTCTTCGAGCGGTTGACGCCGTGGCGCCTCCGCCCGATCGGAACGGTGCGGGTCTTTGCAAAACCCGAGCCGAAGGCCATGTGAGCGGCGGCATTCTCGTCGAGCAGGCCGTTGTAGTAGATGAGGCCGGTCTGCCCGATGCGCGACGACGTGTCGACGAGGGCGATCTCGCCGAGCCGGTCGGCGTTCGGGATCGCGGCGAGGTAGCGGGCGAGCCAGTCGCGGTCGGCCTCGCGTTTCGCCTTCAACCTGACGAGGCGCCCCCCGCGGAACTCGCCCGCGAGGTTTTCGATCACGCGGCCGCCGAAGCTGCGCGGACGCGAGCAGCGAAACGTCCCTTCGGTCGCCGCGGCGTCGGGCGAGATGAAGCACTCCTCGGTGGGCACGTTCATCGCGATCGGGCGACCCCAGTAGTCCTGCTCGCCGCCGCCGCGCCACATCGAGTAGGGCGCAATGTGCAGGCGCAGGTCGGTGCCCCGGTCGCGGACATGCAGCTCTTTCAGGTCGAGCTTCGTCAGCCGTGTTGCACGGCGGCGCAGTGTCGCGAGGTGCCCGGTCCAGCCCCTGTGGCCCGGCGGGTCGTCGGGGCCGAGCCGGCAGAACCAGAGCAGATCGCGCGCGAGCTTGCGTTTCGCCTTCGCCGCGTCGAGACCTGGGTACACGCGCGCCGCCCACTCGTCGGTGGGCCAGGCGCAAATCGTGCCGCGCAGTCTGCCCTCTCGGCGCGCCTTCGTGACGCTCGAGTTGCGCGCCTGGCGCCGCTGCGAGTCCTCAGCGACCCGCTCGGGCGACAGCGAGCTCTGCACGTCGAGCTCGTACTCGCCCATCACCTGGACGAGCGCCAGGTCTTTCGCCCCGAGCGCCCGCCAGCGCGCCTTCTGCCACGCGGACTGGTTGCCGAGCGCCGCCTTCGAGCCGTGCTCGATCCGGGCGGCGTAGATGCGAGCGTCGTCGTACTCGACGTCGACGACGGCGGCGCCCGCCCGGTAGGCCGCCCGGGCGAGCGCGACGGCCAGCTCGCGGTGCGCGAAGTTGACCATCTGCAGCAGCGTGTCTCCGCGCCGAAATGCGATGCAGCCCCGCACGATCATCTCGGCGTAGCGCTCCAACTCGTGCGGTTTCATCGGCCCCTGTGACATCACCGGTCACGGTAATGGGTACGGTCAATGAATGCCGAATCCGCTGGAGTCGCTGAAAGCGCTGGGCCTGGAGCTGCGCGCACAGATCGGGGAGGAGATCGGCTCCGACCTGCTGCGCCGGCAGGACCCGCCACGCCCGCTCGAGGAGCTGCTCGCCGAGCTCGACGCGCTTCCCGGTCTCGAGTCGGTGAAGGAGCAGGTGCGCGCGCTCGTCGCCTTCCTACGTGTGCAGGCACGGCGCAAGGTGGCCGGCCTGCCCGAGGTCGCGACGACGCAGCACCTGGTCTTCCTCGGCAACCCGGGGACCGGCAAGACGACGGTCGCGCGGCTGCTCGCCCAGATGTACCGCTCGATGGGCCTGCTCAGGCGCGGGCAGCTCGTCGAGGTCGACCGGGCCGGTCTGGTCGGGCAGTACGTCGGCCTGACGGCGATCAAGACCGAGCGCGTGGTGCGCAAGGCGCTCGACGGTGTGCTGTTCGTCGACGAGGCGTATGCCCTGGCACGTGAGGGCGAGCGGCTCGACTTCGGCGACGAGGCGATCGAAACGCTCCTGAAGCGGATGGAGGACAACCGCCACCGGCTCGTCGTGATCGTTGCGGGCTACCCGCGTCTGATGCACCGGTTCCTCGAGTCGAACCCTGGTCTGCGCTCGCGCTTCTCGCGCGAGATCGAGTTTCCCGACTACTCGACCGACGAGCTCGTCGAGATCTTCCGCCGGTTCGCCGCCGACACCGAGTACTCGCTCGGCGAAGGTGCAGAGGAGACCCTGCGAGGGATCTTCGGTCGCGCCGAGCGCGACGAGACGTTCGGCAACGCGCGCTTCGCACGCACGCTGTTCGAGCAGGCGCTCAACGCGCAGGCGCTGCGGCTCGGCGAAGGAGACGTCGAGCGGCTCGGGCACACCGAGCTTCAGCGCCTCGCGTCCGAGGATCTCGTGGCGGGCGCGCGGGCGCTCGGCGAGGCGCCGGCGCCGCTTCGCGGCGGCTGGTTCGGCCGCAAGCGCTGATTGGTCGTAGATTCCGCGGCGTGGAGCTGCTCAACGTCTGGGACTACGAACGGGTCGCAGCCGAACGGCTCGAGGCCGGAGCTCACGGCTACTACGCGGGCGGCGCCGGCGACGAGCTGACGCTGCGCGACAACGTGGCAGCGTTCCAGCGCTGGCAGCTGCGCCAGCGCGTGCTCATCGACGTGTCGGACGCGACGACCGCGACGACCGTGCTCGGTCACGAGCTCTCGATGCCGTTGCTCGTGGCGCCGGTCGCGTTCCAGCGCGTCGCGCATCCCGACGGCGAGGTGGGAATGGCGCGCGCGGCACATGCCGCCGGCACCGCGATGTGTCTCTCGACGCTTGCGACGGCGACGCCGGCGGAGATCGCCGAGACCGGCGTGCAGCGGTGGTTCCAGCTCTACGTGTTCCGCGATGAGCAGATGACGGTCGAACTGATCGCTCGTGCCCGCGACGCCGGCTTCACTGCGATCCTGCTCACCGTCGACGCACCTGTCGTCGGGCGGCGCGAGCGCGACTTTCGCACCGGGTTCACGATCCCGCCGGAAATCACCGTCGCGTCGCTCGGCCAGGGCGGCGTGACGCCGGCCGAGGCCTTCGCGCAGGTGTCGGACTCGCTGTCGTGGCGCGATCTCGAGAGCGTCGCCGCCCAGGCGGGGCTCCCGGTGCTCGTCAAGGGCGTGCTGACGGCGGAGGATGCGCGGCTCGCCTGCGAGCACGGCGCGGCGGGCGTCGTCGTCTCGAACCACGGCGGCCGCCAGCTCGACGGCGTCTCGGCGACGCTCGACGCGCTGCCCGAGGTGGCCGAAGCGGTCGACGGACGCATCGAGGTGCTGCTCGACGGCGGCGTGCGCCGCGGCGGCGACGTCGTGAAGGCGCTGGCGCTCGGCGCCAATGCGGTGCTCGCGGGCCGCGCGCCGCTGTGGGGGCTTGCGGTCGACGGCGAGGCGGGCGCACGACGGGTTCTCGAGCTGCTCCGCGACGAGATCCTGGTTGCGCTCAAGCTCACCGGCTGCACGTCTCCGGCCGCTGTGACGCGTGACCGCGTCCAGTGCCGGGCTGCCCCGCTGCCCTGAGCAAGTTACCCCTTCGGGGGTGACTACAGTCAACACTTTTCGGTACGCTGCTGGCAGGCGTCGCATCTGCGAATCTCGGCGATGTCCTCGGGGTCAACTGTGCCGAACTACAAAGCGCTCTTCGAGTCACTTCCGGGTCTCTATCTGGTGTTGGATCCGCAGCTTCGGATCGTCGCGGCCAGCGACGCCTATCTCGACGCGACGATGACCGTTCGCGACGAGATCGTCGGCCGCGAGATCTTCGAGGTCTTCCCCGACAACCCCGACGACCCGACGGCGACCGGAGCCGGCAACCTCCGCGCCTCGCTCGAGCGCGTTCGCGAGACCCGGAAGCCGGACACGATGGCGGTGCAGCAGTACGACATCCGCCGCCCGGCGGCCGACGGTGGCGGGTTCGAGGTGCGCCACTGGAGCCCGATCAACTCGCCTCTGCTCGACGAGCACCGGCACCTCACTCACATCGTCCACCGGGTTGAGGACGTGACCGAGTTCGTCCGGCTCACGGAGCGCGAGGCGCTTCAGGAGGCCGAGATCGTGCGCCGCTCGGTCGAGTTGCAGGAGACCAACGAGAAGTTACGCCTGGCCGACTCGGCGAAGAACGACTTTCTCTCGCGCATGAGCCACGAGCTGCGCTCGCCGTTGACCGCGATCATGGGGTTCGGGCAGCTGCTCAGCTTCTCCGAGCTCGACGAGAAGGCGGCGGAGCGCGTGTCGATGATCCTCAAGGCGAGCGATCACCTGCTGGCGATCGTCAACGAGGTGCTCGACCTCTCGCGCGTTCAGGCGGGCACCGTGTCGATCTCGCCGGAGACCGTTCCGCTGCACCCGCTGCTCGACGACGCGGTCGGGTTGATGCGCCCGCTCGCCGAGTCGCTCGGAGTGGTCATCCACCCGCCGGAGTTCGTCCCTGGAGCCGGGTACGTGTTCGCCGACAACCAACGGCTCAAGCAGGTCGTGATCAATCTGCTCTCGAACGCGATCAAGTACAACCGGCCGGCGGGCGAGATCAGGCTTGCCGTGGAGGCGGTCGACGAGTGCGTCCGGATCGCGGTCACCGACACGGGGATCGGAATCGATGAGAAGTCGATCGGCCGGCTCTTCACCCCGTTCGAGCGTCTCGATGCCGCCGCGTCGGGCATCGAGGGCACCGGCCTCGGCCTTGCTCTGTCGCGCACGCTTGTCGAGGCGATGGGCGGGTCGATCACCGTGGTGAGCACCGTCGGCGCCGGGACGACCTTCACCGTGGAGCTCGACCGCGGCGAGCCGCTCGCCGTGCGCCCGGCCCCGGCCGGGCACGACCCGTTGCTGCAGGTTCGCAGCTACGCCGGCGAACGTCGTGTGCTCTACATCGAAGACACGATCACGAACGTCCGCGTGATCGAAGGTGTACTCGAGCGGCGGCCACGAGTACGGCTGCTCGCGACGATGTTCGGCCGGCTCGGCGTCGAGCTCGCGCGCGAGCACCGCCCCGATCTGATCCTGCTCGACCTGCACCTCCCCGACCTCTCCGGCGAGCAAGTGCTCGCGGAGCTCCAGGCCGACCCGGAGACCCGGGCGATCCCGGTGGTCGTGCTCAGCGCCGACGCGACGCGCGAGCGCGAGCAGTTGCTCCTTGCCGGGGCATCTGCCTATCTGACGAAGCCGATCGACCTGCTGCGCCTGCTCGAGGTGCTCGACCTCTATCTCGGGGCGCGTGCGCCCGACCGCTCGGCCGCCGGCCGATGCTCGGCCGACTAGCGAGCGGCGGTGCCGCCGCGCACCACCGGCGCGGGTGCTTCGGAGCACGGTGGTGTATATCGATCAGGTGAGCAACCCTGCGGACGCCGGTGTCGTCGAGGCGATCGGTCTCCTCGCGCGGCGGGAGGTCTCGTCGCGCGAGCTCGTCGAGTCGTGCCTTGCGCGTATCGAGGAGCGCGACGGGAAGCACAGCCACGAGGGCGACCGGGGCTCGATCAACGCCTGGGTGCGCGTCTACGAAGAAGACGCGCTCGCCGCCGCCGACCGTGCCGATGCGCGGCTTGCCCGTGGAGACGCGCCGCCGCTTTGCGGCGTTCCGGTCGGGCTCAAGGATCTGTACGCGGTCGCGGGCAAGCCGCTGACCGCTTCGAGCCGCGTCCTCGACGACGTGCCAGACCGCTCGTGCGCTGCCTGGGCGCGGCTCGAGGCCGCGGGGATGGTGCTGCTCGGGCATCTGCACACGCACGAGTTCGCGGCGGGGGGGACGACCGACCAGGTGGGCAACCCGTGGGCGCTCGACCGTTCGGCCGGCGGCTCGAGCGGCGGCTCGGCGGCGGCGCTTGCCGCGAGGATGACGCCCGCTGCGACAGGCTCCGACACGGCCGGCTCGCTGCGCATCCCGTCGGCATTCTGCGGCACCTCCACGATCAAGCCGACCCGCGGGTCGACGCCGGTGCGAGGGCTCGTGCCGCTTGCCCGGACGTTCGACCATGCCGGCCCGATGGCGCGCAGCCTGGAGGACTGCGAGCCGCTCCTCGCTGCGCTCCAGGGTGCAAGCCGGCCGTCCCAGCGCGAGCCACTCCGTCGGGTCGCCGTCTCGCCCCGCGTGCCGCTCGTCGAGATCGAACCGGATGTGGCCGACGGCTTCGAGGCGGCGCTCGCCGCCTGTGGAAGCCTTGGCGCCGAGGTCGTCGACGTTCCCCCGCCCGACGTCGACCTTGACCTCGGGCTCGCGTTTCTCGACGTCGTCTGCGCCGAGATGCTCGCCTACCACCGTCGCTTCGACGATCTGCGCGAGCTCTACCGCCCGTCAATTCGCGGCTTTCTCGAATATGCCGAGAACCGCGCGCTCACGGCTGGCGAGTACATCGCGATCCAGGAGCGCCGGGAGGAGTCGACGGCGGTCTGGCTCGACTGGTTCGCAGAGCACCGCATCGACGCGCTCGTCGAACCGACCGTGCCGATCGTGGCGCGGCCACGCGGCCGGGGCTACGACGAGGCGTTCACCGACGTCGCAGAGATCTCGCTCACGCATTACTGGGACTGGACGGGCTTCCCCGTCGTTTCGCTGCCGTCGGGTGTCGGTGCGCGCAGCGGCCTGCCGGTGGGCGTGTCGCTCGTCGGCGCGGCGCAGACCGACTGGGATCTGCTCGCCGCGGGCGTCGGGCTGCAGTCCCGGCTTGGCATTCCTGCTCCGTGACGGCATTCTCCGTACCAGGTTGACGACCGTGTCCATCCGTTTCGAGCCAGCGAGGAGGCCCGTATGACCGAGGCGAGCGCCGAGACGAAGTTCTTGAGCCCCTTCGACGTGCCGACGCCCGAGGGCGCCGAGGGCTGGGAGGAGATGTACCCGTACTACCTCCTGTTCGACCCGCAGCGGCGCGAATCCGAGGAGAACCGCTTCTGGTTCTACAACGGGATGCACTTCCCCGAGCCGATGCCGGCGTTCGACATGCTCACCGGCGGGTCGTGCTACCTCTCGATCGGGCTGTACCAGGGTCGTGTCTTCCAGATCCCGACGGTGCTCGGCATCGAGCACCGCGTCGTCAACGGCTACGTCTACATCACGGCGAACGAGGTGAGCGACCCCGACGAGATCGCCAAGCGGCTCGAGGTCTTCCTGCCGCGGATCGGCTTCTACTACGAGAACTGGGACCTGCTGGTCGACCGGTGGCAGGCGGCCGTCGACCGGGCGATCGAGGAGCTCGTCGCGATCGAGGTGCCGCAGCTCGAGGCGATCGAGGACGAGCAGGAGCTCCTGCACGACCACAGGCTCGGCTCGAACTACCGGCTGATGACCGCGTACGACCGTTGCGTCGGCCTCTACAACGAGCTGAACCAGTTGCACTTCGAGCTGCTACTGCTCGCCTACGGCGCGTACCTGACGTTCTTCCAGTTCTGCCAGCAGGCGTTCCCCGACATGGGGATGCAGGTGATGACGCAGATGATCGCGGGCTACGACACGACGATGTTCCGTCCCGACGACGAGTTGAAGGCCCTCGCGGCCTCGGCGATCGAGCTCGGGGTCGACGGTGTGTTCGCCGACGGGCGCACCCCCGAGGACGTGCTGGCCGAGCTCGCAGGGACGGACGCCGGACGCGCGTGGACCGAGGATCTCGAGTCGCGCAAGCACCCGTGGTTCTACATGTCGACCGGCGACGGCTTCTACCACCACCATCGCGCCTGGAGCGACGACCTGCGGCTGCCGTTCACGGCGATCACGGGGTACATCGCGCAGCTCCACGAGGGTACGAGCCTCGACCGGCCGAAAGAACGGCTGTTGGCCGAGCGCGACCGGATCGCGTCGGAGTACTCCGAGCTTCTGGGTACGCCCGAAGAGCGCAAGACGTTCGAGGAGATGCTCGGGCTCTGCCGTCACGTGTTTCCGCACGCGGAGGGGCACAAGTTCTTCATCGAGCACTGGGGCACTTCGCTCTTCTTCAACAAGATGCGCGAGATCGGCGCCGTCATGAGCGGGCACGGGTTCTTCGAGAGTGCCGAGGACGTCTTCTACCTCAACATCCACGAAGTGCATGAGGCGCTGTTCGACCTCGGGCTCGCCTGGGCGGGCGGCACACCGGGGAGAGGGACGATCTACTGGCCGCCGCGGGTCAAGCGGCGCAAGGAGATCCTCGAGCGGCTCGCGCAATGGACGCCTCCGCCCGCGCTCGGTGCCGTGCCCGACGTGATCAGCGACCCCACGGTGCAGCTGCTCTGGGGTGTCACTGCCGAGCGGCTCCGTGCCTGGGCCAACCAGTCGGAGGACGAGGGGGTGCACGGATACGGCGCGTCGCCCGGCGTCGCCGAGGGCATCGCGCGTGTTGTGCGCGACGTCAACGAGATCGGCACGGTGCAGCAGGGCGAGGTGCTCGTCTGCCCGGTGACGGCGCCGAGCTGGGGCCCGGTGTTCCCGAAGATCGCCGCTGCGGTCTCCGACATCGGCGGGATGATGTCTCACGCCGCGATCGTCGCCCGCGAGTACGGGCTGCCCGCCGTCGTCGGGACAGGGCACGCGACGAAGCTGATCAAGACCGGTGACCGCGTGCGCGTCGACGGAGACAACGGCACCGTGACGATCCTCTCCTGACGTGGCGGACGGCCGGTACGTCATCCCGTTCGACGAGTTGGGCCTCGACCACGTGGAGCTCGCCGGCGGAAAATGCGCGAACCTCGGGGAGTTGACGCGGGCCGGCTTCCCGGTGCCGCCCGGTTTCGCCGTGACGACCGCTGCGTACGAACGCGACGACATCGCCGAAGCGGTGGGCGAGGCCTACGCGGAGCTCGGCCGCAGGGTGGGGCGCGCCGTCCCTGCGGTTGCCGTCCGTTCGAGCGCGATCGCCGAGGACACGCCCGACGCGAGCTTTGCGGGCGTCCAGGACACGTACCTCTGGATCTGCGGTCTCGAGGCCGTGCTCGACGGCATCCGCCGCTGCTGGGCGAGCTTCTACAACGCGGAGGCGATCGCCTATCGCGAGGCGCACGGCATCTCGCGCGGCGGCATGAGCGTCGCCGTCCAGTACATGGTCGACGCGCGCGTCGCCGGCGTGATGTTCACGCTCAACCCCGTCTCGGGCGACCGGTCGTCGATCGCGATCGACGCGAGCTACGGCCTCGGTATCTCCGTCGCGGGCGGCGAGGTGACCCCCGACTCGTTCCTCGTCTCGAAAGTGACGCGCGAGATCGTGCGCCGCCAGATCGGCGCGAAGGAGATCGAGGTGATCGCCGACGCGGCTGCCGCGACGACGGTCACGCGCGACGTGCCCGGCGACCTGAGGGCGCGGTCGTGCCTGACCGACGACGAGATCGTGCGGCTCGCCGAGCTCGGCCGCCGCGTCGAGGCGCACTACGCGCGGCCGCAGGACATCGAGTGGGCGATCGACCGCCACCTCGACGACATCCTGCTCCTGCAGGCGAGGCCCGAAACGGTGTGGAGCCTCAAGCCGCGGCAGCAGGCGGTCGCAGGAAGCGCGTTGGCGCTGATCGCAGCCACGATGACCGGCGGCGCGGCGAAGACGGGCCGATGAGCGACAGGGCCGACCTGTCGCCCGACGACGTCAAGGAGATCCTGCGGCTCGTCGACGAGTCGCAGTTCGACGAGTTCGAGCTCGAGACGCCGCACCTGTCAATCCGCTTCCGTCGCAGCGAACGTGTTGAAGCCGCCGCGGCTGCCGCCGCGCCCGAGGACGGCCTCGCCGACGTGACCGCGCCGATGGTCGGCACCTTCTACCGGGCAGCCGCGCCGGGTGAGGCGCCGTTCATCGAGATCGGAAGCGCCGTCGACGAGCAGACCCAGGTCTGCATCATCGAGGTGATGAAGCTGATGAGCGCGGTCGTTGCGGGCACGCGCGGCGTCGTCGCCGAAGTGTGCCGCCAAAACGGCGAGGCCGTTCAGTACGGCGACGTGCTCTTTCGTGTTCAGCCGGCGTGATCGGGCTCGTCGACACGACGGTCCGCGACGGGCACCAGAGCCTTTGGAGCGCCGACGCGCTGACGACGGCGATGCTCGCCGCCGCCGCGCCGCTCATCGACCGCGCCGGCTTCCGCGCCGTCGACTTCACGAGCAGCACGCACATGGCGATGGCCGTGCGGACGCACGCCGAGGACCCGTGGGAGCGCATCCGCGTCGTGCGCGACCTGATGCCCGAGACGCCGCTCGGCTTCATCACGCCGGGGATGCGGTTCATGGCGTGGGAACGCGCGCCGATCGACGTGATGCGGCTCGCGCTCCGCTGCGTGATTCGCAACGGAATCCGGCGTGTGTGGGTCGCGGAGTCGATGAACGACGTCGCGACCGACCTGCAGATCGCGCGCATCGCGAAGGAGGAGGGAGCTGACGAGGCGCTCGTCGGTCTCGTCTACAGCATCAGTCCCGTGCACACCGACGACTACTACGCGGCCCGCGCGTGCGAGATCGCCGCGAGTGCGGACGTCGACGTGCTGAACCTCAAGGACCCAGGCGGCCTGCTCACGCCCGAGCGCGCGCGCACGCTGGTGCCGGCTCTGCGTGCTGCGGCTCCGGCGCTGCCGCTCGAGGTGCACTCGCACTGCACCGCGACGATGGCGCCGCTCGTGTACCTGGAGTCGGTCCGGCTCGGCGCGTCGTGCCTCTGCACCGCGGTCAGGCCGCTTGCCAACGGCACGTCGCAGCCGTCGGCCGAGCAGACGGTCGCGAACCTGCACGCGGAAGGCATTGCCGTGGACGTCGACGAGGAGGCGCTCGCCGAGCTGTCGGCGCACTTTGCGAGCCTGGCCGCGCAGATCGGGCGGCCGGTCGGCGCCCCGGTCGAGTACGACGTTTCGATCTACCGGCACCAGCTGCCGGGCGGCATGACGTCGACCCTCCGGCGCCAGCTGCGCGAGGTCGGGCTGGAAGGCCACTGGGACGAGGTGCTGGCGGAGTTGCCGCGCGTGCGCGAGGAGCTCGGTTGGCCGATCATGGTCACCCCGTTGTCGCAGTTCGTCGGTGTGCAGGCGTTCCTCAACGTGACGACCGGTGAGCGCTATTCACAGATCCCGGATGAGGTCGTGAAGTACGTGCTCGGTCAGTACGGCTCACCCCCGGGCGAGCTCGATCCAGACGTGGCGGCGACGGTGCTCGCCTCGCCGAAGGCGGAGCAGTTCCGCAGCGAAGAGCACCGTTTCGATCTGGCCGACGCTCGGGCCCGGTACGGCGAGGAGATCGACGACGAGCTGCTCCTGCTGCGGATGATGCTGCCGGCCGCACAGGTCGACGCGATGCTGGCGAACACGGGCACGCGTTTGGTCGCCCGCCCGCCGGCGAGGCACCCCGTGCTCTCGCTCGTCGAGGGCCTCACGGCTCGCCCGCTGCGCGAGATCGAACTTGAGGCGCCCGGGGTGCGCCTGCGCGCGCGATGAGTCTGCTCGACGGCATCGACGCCGTCGTCTTCGATGTGGACGGGACGCTGTTGCACGCGAACGACCCCGGCGGGGTGCGTGGAGCCCGGCTGATCGCCGGTGCCGCCGAGACGGTGGAGCGCGTGCGCGCGAGCGGCCGGCGCGTCCTCTTCTTCACGAACGGCACGGGACGCCCTCCCGTCGACTACGCGGCCGATCTCCGCTCGGTCGGGCTCACGCTCGCCGACGAGGAGTTCATGAACCCCGCTGTCGTCGCCGCCCGCTACATCGCCCGCCGCCACCCGGGCCGCTCGGTGCTCGTCCTCGGTGGCCCCGGAGTCGTGGCCCCGCTCGAGGCGCTCGGGATCGAGACGATCGACGCGGCTGACCGCACGTGCGCCGACGTCGTCCTGGTCGGGTGGGACGACGTGCTGACCTATTCGGCGCTGCGGGCGGCCTGCGACTCGATCTGGGCGGGTGCGCCGCTGCTTGCCACCTCCACCGCCACCGTCTTCTCGGTCAACGGCGGCCCCGCGCCGGGGTGGTCGGGCGCGATCGTCGCGGGCATCCGCCAGACGACCGGCGCGCGGGTCGTCACGCTCGGCAAGCCGTCGCCGGTCGCCCTGCGCGAGATGTGCCGGACGCTCGGGGTGAGGGCCGCACGCACGCTGATCGTCGGCGACGATCTCGAGCTCGAGATCGCGATGGCGCGCCGGGCCGGAGCGCGTGCGGCGCTCGTGCTCACCGGTGTCGCGACACGGGAGGCCGTAGCTTCGTGCCCGCCCGCGCGCCGTCCCGACGCCGTCCTCGCGGACGTCACCGAGCTGTTGCTTTAGCTGCCCGCGTCGTCGCCGTCGTCCGCGAGCTTCTCGGTGAGCGTCCGGATCTTCTCCGCGCTCGCTTCGAGCCGCGCGTGCGCGATCTCGCCGCTGCCGATCAGCTCGTAGGCCGTCTTGCCGAGCTCGTTGTAGGCCTGGCCGAGCTCTCGCTTGGTCTGGACGTCGTCGACGCCCTCTCTCGCCTTCGTTGCGGCCTGCTCGGCAGCGGCCTTCGCCTTGTCGAGGAATCCCATCCGTTGCCTCCAATCGCCTGAGGACCCTGCCGAGGATACTCCGTCGCGCTCGAACACGATCGTCCTGTCGCCGTGCACGATCACGCCGTTCTCGAACCTCGCCGGCGGTTACCCGGCGAGCTCGAGCTCGCTGTCGCGTGCAACGAGCGAGGCATAGCGGCCGCCGGCGGCCACGAGCTCGTCGTGATTTCCGATCTCGACGACGCGGCCACGGTCGAGCACGACGATCTGGTCGGCGTCGCGGATGGTCGACAGGCGGTGCGCGATCGCGACCGTCGTCCGCCCTGCCGAGAGCTGGTCGAGCGCCTCCTGGACGAGCCGCTCGGTCTCGGTGTCGAGCGAGCTCGTCGCCTCGTCGAGCACGAGGATCGGAGGGTTGCGCAGGATCGTCCGCGCAATCGCGATCCGTTGCTTCTCGCCGCCGGAAAAGCGATAGCCACGCTCGCCGACCATCGTGTCGTACCCTTCCGGGAGCGAAGCGATCAGGTCGTGGATGCGCGCGGCGCGCGCCGCCGACTCGACCGCTTCGTCGCCTGCATCGGGCTTGGCGAAGCGAAGGTTCTCGCGGACCGAGGCGTGGAACAGGTATGTCTCCTGGGAGACGACGCCGACGAGGTCGGACAGCGCCTGGAAGCTGAGGTCGCGAACGTCGACCCCGCCGATCGTGACAGTTCCGCGGCCGACGTCGTACAGGCGCGCAGCCAGGTAGCCGAGCGTCGTCTTGCCCGAGCCGGTCTCGCCGACGATCGCGGTCGTCGTGCCGACCGGCACCACGAAGCTCACGTCCTCGAGCGTCCATTCGTTGCCGTAGCCGAACCACACGTGGTCGAAGCTGACGTCGCCCGCCGGTGCGACCGAGATCGCATCGTCGCGCTCCTGGATATCGACCGGCTGGTCGAGGTACTCGAAGATCCGGTCGAAGAGCGCGAGTGAGGTCTGCACGTCGAGGCCGACGCCGAGCAGCGAGCCGACGGGGAAGAAGAGGCGGGTCTGCAACAGCGTGAAGGAGACGAGCGTGCCAATCGAGAGGGCATGCCACCCGTAGGCCTGCGAGAGACCGCCGAACCAGTAGACGGCGGCCGGCATGATCGCGAAGCTGGTCTGGATCGAAGCCATCACCCAGCGGCCGGCCATCCGCTGGCGCACCTCGAGGTCGGCAAGTCGTAACGAGTCTGACTCGAACCGGTCGGCGAGCTCGGAGCTACGCCCCATCGTTTTGCCCAGCATGATCCCCGAGACCGACAGTGACTCCTGGACGAGGCTGGAGATGTCGGCAAGCGTCTCCTGCGTCGACTTCGCGATCCGCCGCCGCTCGTTGCCGACGCGGCGTGTCAGAACCACGAAGAACGGGATCAGCGCGAACGCGAACAACGCCAGCATCCAGTTGAGCGCGAGCATCGCAACCATCGTCGCGAGGACGGTCGTCGCGTTCGAGGCGATCGAGGTCGCGGTGTTCGTGACGACGTTCTGCACGCCGCCGATGTCGTTCGAGATGCGCGACTGCACTTCGCCGGTGCGCGTGCGCGTGAAGAAGGCGAGCGACAGCCGCTGCAGGTGGCGGAAGACCGCCGCGCGGAGGTCGTGCATCACGCGCTGGCCGACCTGGTTCGAGAGGAGCGTCTGCGAGACGCTGAGCGCACCGGTCGCGATCGCGATCGCGATCATCCCGCCTGCGAGGTACGAGAGCAGGCGCGTGTCGCCGTGCGGAATCGCGGTGTTGAGGATGCTCTTGAGCAGGAACGCGGGGATGACCCCGAGCACGGCGCTGACCACGATCAGGCCGAGCACCGCGCTCAGACGCAGCTTGTACGGTGCGAACAGCGGCCCGATCCTCCGCAGGTTCGCGCGGCGCACGGCCGGATCGGCGGGGCGGTCCGGGGCAGGTTCGTGCGAATGGAAGAACATGCCCATCGGCTCAGGATAGGCGGCGGGCGGCGGCCCGGCGGTTTGGCCTCTCTGTGAGAACCTGTTACGCGACCAGGCCGGGCGGGAGGTCGCCGGCGGCGGGAAAGCTCGCCTGTGTTCCGCGCCGCCCGACGCTGATCGCGGCGATGCGGTTCGCGCGGCCGGCTGCTGTCAGCAGCGGTTCGCCGCGGGCGAGGAAGCAGGCGAGGCTGCCGACGAACGCGTCGCCGGCGCCGGTCGTGTCGAGCACCTCGGCCGGCGCGGCGGGTAGGTGGCGCTCCTCGTCGTCGGTCACGATCGCGCAGCCGCGCTCGCCCAGCGTCAGCACGACCGCGCCGGGGCCGCGCTCGTGGAGCTCGCGGGCGGCCCCCAGCTCCTCGCCCGCGCCGATCCGACGGCCGAGCAGCACCTCGGTCTCAGACTCGTTCGGGCAAAGGAGGTCGGCCCGCTCGTAGGCCTCGCGTGGAAGGTCGCGCACCGCGGGAGCGGGGTTGAGGATCGCGAACGTCGACTCGTCGCGGGCGACCTGGAGTGCTGCAAGCGTGACCTCGTGCGGGATCTCGAGCTGGCAGATGAGCACGTCGGCGGCGGCGATTGCGGGCCGAGCGCGCTCGACATCGTCGGGAGTCATGCGGCCGTTCGCTCCGGTGACGATGATGATCGAATTGTCGCCGTTCAGGTCGACGGCGATCGGCGCGACACCGGATGAGACCGTGTCGTCGAACGTCACGTACGTCGTGTCGATCTCGAACGAGCGGAAGTTCGCCAGCATGTTCTCGCCGAAGACGTCACGGCCGAGCTTCGTCACCATGCTGACGCGTGCGCCGAGCTTCGCCGCCATCACTGCCTGGTTCGCGCCCTTGCCTCCGAAGCCCATCCGGAAGTCGTCGCCGTGCAGCGTCTCCCCGAGCGACGGCAGCCGAGGGACGTAGCTGATCAGGTCGATCAGCGCGGCGCCGACGACGCAGATCGCCGGCGACGGGTCTCCGGTTGCGGGCAGGTTGATCGTTTGCGAGACGCCGTTGACTAAACGTTTAAGAGATCTTAGTGTAGGCGGCGATGGCAGGCGAGCAGGGGCGGGGGTGACCGGCAGTCTGCTCGACGGTGACCTCGGGGGCATCCGGCCCGGGGCGACGAGAAAGGGCCCCCGTGAGGTGACGCCCAGAGTGACCCTGACGGACGTCGCCCGCCGCGCGGGCGTCTCGATCGCCACTGTCTCCTACGTGATGAACGGACGCGAGGGCGTCGCCGACAGCACGCGCGCGCACGTCCTGAGCATCGCCGAGGAGGTCGGGTTCCGGCCCAACCGCCTTGCGAGCGGGCTGCGCACAGGTCAGAGCCGCGTGCTCGCCCTGGTGCTGGCGGACATCACGAATCCGTTCTACCCGGAGATCGCGGGGGGCGTCATCTCTGCCGCCGCCGAGGCGGGGTACGAGGTCTTCCTCAGCCACAGCGGCGTCGACGGGCAACTCGACGCGGAGGAGGTGAGGGTCCTGTGCGACCACCGATGCGCGGCCCTGCTCTTCACCTCGCTGATGGTCACGGATGGTCCGCTGATCACCGACGTGGTCCCCGCCGAGGTGCCGCTCGTCCAGGTCGTGCGCCGCGTTCCCGGACTCGAGGCCGACTTCGTCGGGATCGACGACCGCGCGGGTGCCCGCGAGGCGGCCCGGCATCTGGTCGACCTGGGCCACCGCGACGTCGCGATCCTGATCGGCCCGCTCGGGTCGTCGGCGAGCCGCGAGCGGTCACGGGGCTTCCTCGAGACCCTCGCGGAGGCGGGGCTCGAACCGGGTCCCGATCGTGTGGCGGAGTGTCAGCTCACCGTGGACGCCGGCTACGAGGGGGCGGAACGCCTGCTGGCGGCCGGCCCCGATCCGCCACGCGCGTTGCTCTGCGGGAACGACCTGATCGCCCTCGGCGCCATCGATGCCTTCCTCGACCACGGGCTGTCGGTGCCCGGCGACGTCTCCGTCGTCGGCTACGACGACATCTGGTTCTCGTCCTCGCGCCTCGTGCAGCTCACGACCGTCCGTCAGCCGCTCGACGCGATGGGGCGAGCGGCCGTCTCGCTCGCGCTCGACCGCCTCGCCGACGGTGACATCGAGCCCAGGGATGTGATCCTGCCGCACGAGTTCGTCCTTCGCCGGACAACCGCGGCGCCCGGCAGGAGGGCGGCGTGAGCCTCGTCGGGGCCGCGACACGGCCGCCGCGCCGTCGGCCCGGCCGGCTCGGGATCAGGAACGGTCGCTTTGCTCTGGCCTACCTGTCGCCGGCGCTGCTGATCTTCCTCGTCTTCACGATCGGCCCGGCGTTCTTCGTCCTCTACATCAGCGTGTTCGACTGGAACCTGCTGAACACGTCCATGTCGCACTTCGTCGGCGCCGGCAACTACCGGAAGCTGGCCGGCTCCAGCGACTTCTGGAAATCGATCGAGGAATCGGCGTACTTCGTCGGTGCGACGGTCGCCGGCAGCACGATTTTCGGCCTCGGCATCGCCCTGCTGCTCAGCTCACGCGGCCTCGTCCGCCGGATCGTGCGCCTCGCCGTCCTCACGCCGTACTTCACACCGCTCGTCGCCACCTCGATCGTGTGGGTCTGGATCTTCAATCCGCAGTTCGGTCTCCTCGACAGCCTGCTGCGCCTGCTCCATATCTCCACGGTGGGCTGGCTCCAGTCGACGACGTGGGCCATGCCGGCGCTGATCGTGTACACGCTGTGGCACGACCTCGGGTTCACCGTGATCATCTTCCTCGCCGGCCTTGCGACGGTCTCACCGGAGCTGCGGGAGGCGGCGCGGGTCGACGGCGCCCGCTACTGGCACGAGGTCCGAGACGTCGTGCTGCCACAACTCACCCAGACGACGCTCTTCGTCATCGTGATCACGACGATCGGTTCGCTGCAGGCGTTCACCCAGATCTACACGATGACCCAGGGCGGCCCGCTCAGCGCGACGACGACGACGGGCTACCTCCTCTACGAGGAGAGCTTCGTCTTCTACCACACAGGTTTCGGCGCCGCGATCGCCGTCGTCCTGTTCCTCGTCATCGCTCTCTTCACGCTGCTCCAGTTGCGTCTGACGAGACGTCCAGCCTAACGACGTGCCAACCACAACCGGAGGGAACACCATGCACCGGCACCGAGCTCTCGTACTCCCAGGTCTTGTCGTCGCCGCCGCTGTCGTGACGTTGGCGGCGTACGGCAGCACCACCAAGCGCGACAGCACCGTGACCATCACCTTCATGGAGGCGATGTCCTCCGGGAAGCAGAAGCCTGCGCTCGACCTGCTCACGAGCCGGTTCGAGCGGGCGAATCCCGGGATCACGGTGAACCTCATCGCGGAGCCCAACTACGGCGTCCTGCAGCAGAAGGAGCAGGCGTCGATCGCCGCGGGCGCCCCGCCCACGATCGCCCAGGCGTACGAGAACTGGGCCGCCGGCTACGCGGACGCCCAGGCGATCATTCCCCTCGACGGCTACGTCCACGGCAAGAGCGGGATCACAGCAGCCGAGCAGAGCGCGTTCTGGAAGGGCGTCTGGAAGGATCTCTACCTGCCGGACGGCAAGATCTGGATGTGGCCGTTCAACAAGAGCGACTACGTCGTGTACTACAACGCCGACATGCTCCAGAAGGCCGGTCTGGCGATGCCCAAGACCTGGGTCCAGTACGCGACCGTGGCCAAGCAGCTCACGAAGAACGGCAACTGGGCCGAGAGCATGGACACCGGCACGCTGTCGGCGCCCGCGAACGGCACCTACGTCTACCTGTCGATCGTCCGCGCCTTCGGCGGCACCTGGGTGGCGAACGGCAAGCCGACCCTCGACACGACGGCGGGAATCAAGGCGCTCGGCTACCTCGCCGACCTGAAGAAGGCCGGCGCCCTCCAGATCGGCACCAACTACCCGGGTCAGACCGCGCTGGGCGCCGGGCGGTCGGCGTTCGACCTCTCGACGGTCGCCGGCTACCCGTACGTCCTCGGTGCGGTCGGCGGGAAGTTCAGCATGAAGGTCGCTCCGATGCCGAGCGGGCGGAACGGCCAGGGCAACTCCCTGCAGGGCACGAACATCGTGATCTTCTCGAAGAGCTCGACCGCGGAGCGCGCGGCGGCCTGGGAGTACATGAAGTTCCTGTCGGAGCCACGGCAGACCGCCTACTGGGCCGAGGCGACGGGGTACCTGCCGGTGACCAGGGCAGCGTTGCCGATCATGAAGGGGTACATCGCCACGCACCCGTACCAGCAGATCGCGGCCCAGTCGCTGCAGACGGCCGGCGGTAGCCCGCCGTACGCGTGGTGGACGACCGCCGTCGGCCAGGTTGCACAGGCGATGCAGGCGGTGCTCGACAACGGCGGCGACCCGGCCCACGCGCTCGCGACCGCCCAGCAGAAGGCGCTGGCGGCGGCCAACGGCGGTTGACGGCCGGCGGCTTCATGACGGCCCTGCAGCGGAAGCGGCTTCGCCGCTTCCGCTCAGGGCTGCTCGCCCTGGCGATCGGGGTCCTCTTCGCGTTCCCGTTCTACTGGGTCGTCGTGACCTCGCTGAGCTCGGCCGACCGGGTCTATCAGTTCCCACCCGACTTCCTGCCGGGCGGCGTGGTGGGCAACTACGCGCGCGCCTGGGGCGAGGCGACGTGGGTCCGGTTCTTCCTCAACACGGTGCTGATCGCCGGCGTCACCGTCGCCCTCGTGATCGTCACCTCTCTGCTCGCGGGCTTCGCACTCGGGGTGACGCGGTTTCGCGGGCGCGAACTCGTCTTCTTCGGCGTCCTCAGCATCCTGATGATCCCGAAGGTCGTCTTGCTGATCCCCGATTACGTCGTGCTGAGCAAGCTGCACTGGCTCGACACCTACTGGGCGCAGATCGTCCCCTGGGGAGCATCCGTGTTCGGGATCTTCTTGCTGCGCCAGTTCTTCCGGTCGCTTCCGCAGGAACTCGTCGAGGCGGCCGAACTGGACGGAGCGTCACAGCTGCAGTTCCTGCGCACGATCGCCGCCCCGCTCGCCCGGCCGGCCTTGATCACCATCGGCCTCTATACGTTCATCGGCTCGTGGAACAGCTTCCTGTGGCCGTTCATCATGACGAGCAGCCCACGGGTGCAGCCGATCGAGGTCGGTCTGTCGACGTTCTTCGGCACGAACGGCACCGACTGGACGGGGCTGTCGGCAGCCGTCGTCTTCACAACGCTCCCGGTCATGATCGTGTTCATGCTGGCCCAGCGCCGGCTCGTCGAAGGGGCAAGTGCGACGACCGGCGGGGTGAAGGGTTGAGCGTGCGGTCCAGCGACCGCCCGGCGGCCGTGCTCGTGTGGGACCTGGACGGGACGCTCTACCGCGGCACGGCGGCCTGCCTGCACTACGCGCGGGGCATCGCGGCGACCCTCGACGAGGGTCGCCGCGATGCCTACCTCGAGGCGGTGGAGCGGTTCCTCGGCGGCGCCGGCGGCGTGGACGCCGCCGACGGATGGGAGGCGGCCGTCATCCTCGCCGGCGGGGAGCCGGGAGCGTCGCGGGCCTTCGGCGACGCCTTCGCACGTACGCGCGCGTTCATGCTGACCGAGGCATGCGAGCTGGAGGTGCCGGACGGCTTGCCGGAGTTCCTGGAGCGAGCTGCGGGCAGCGCACGGCGCGTGCTCGTCTCGAACACGCCGGCATACGGGGTGATGCCGCTGCTCGAGCGCCTCGGGCTGCTCGGGTCGTTCGATGAGTTCGTCTGCGACTCTGCGAAGCCGAACCGGTTTTCGCTCAGGCTCCGTGCGCTCGGCGACGTCCTGGGCCTGCCGTACCGCACCGTGTTGAGCATTGGCGACCACTTCGTGAACGACATCGAGCCGGCGCTCGCCGCCGGCTGTACGACCGCCTATGTCGACCCGTTCGGCGTCGGCCCGCGCGGGCAGGCGGACCTGGAGGCGCCGCGCCTGGAGGAGCTCCTGGAGTCGATCGAGGACTGGCTCGCGGCGCAGCGAGCCTTCATCCCGGCAGGCGGGGTGGCGGGCTAGATGGCCAGGCTGCGCTTCTACGGCGGGGTCGGGGTGATCGGGGCGACCAAGGTGGTCGTCGAGCAGGACGGCTGGCGCGTGCTGCTCGACCTGGGCGCCGACATCCCCGGGCGCGAGGGGCTCGTCCGCAGCCCGCTTTCCCTCCCGGCGGGCTCCGAGCTGCGGACGCGCATCCTGCTCGGAGAGGCGCCGCCGATCGAGCACCTCTATCGCCCGGACGCGGTCGAGGGGACCGGGGTCGCAGCCGGCGACGACGGGCGCAGCGCGCTCTTCATCAGTCATTGCCATATCGACCACGTCGGGCTGCTGGGCTGGGTCGACCCGGCCATGCCGATCTACGCGGCGGAGGAGACGGTGCGGATGCTGGACGTCCTCGAGGCGACGGGGCAGGGTCTCGAGGGCGGGCGCGTGCCCGTCCGGCCGGTCGCGGAGGGCGAACCGGTCGCCGTCGGCCCGCTCGTGGTCGAGCGATACCGCGTCGACCACGACGTCCCGGGCGCCTCCGGCTACCTCGTGCAGACGGAGGACGGCGTCGTCGCCTACCCGGGCGACCTGCGGCTGCACGGCCGGCACCCGGAGCTGAGCGAGCGCTTCGCCGAGCGCGCCCGCGGCGCGGCGGTCCTCCTGATGGAGGGCACGACGCTCTCCGGCGACCCGCGTCAGCCCGTGCGCCCCGAGGCGCAGGTGGAGGCGGCCTTCGACGAGGAGCTCGGACGGACGCCCGGGCTCGCGCTCCTCAGTGTGTACCCGCGCGACATCGAGCGGCTGGTCGCGTTCACCGCGATCGCCGCGCGGCGGGGGCGCCGGATCCTCTGGCCGCCCGCGACGGCGGCGTTCCTCCGCGCCTGGGGGCTGGCGGACATCCACGAGCTCGACGGCGACACGCTCGATGAGCTGCGGCAGGAGCCGTCGCGCTTCGTCGTCCAGCTCGCTGCCAACGAGCTTGGAACTCTCCTCGACCTCCCGGTCGGCCCCGGCTCGGTGTTCCTGCACGCGAATGGCGAGCCGCTCGGACCGTTCCAGGCGGGGTGGGACCTGCTCCAGCAGTGGCTCGCGCGCCTCCAGGTGCCGTTCACGGTGATCGGGTCGAGCGGGCATGCGACGCCGCACGACCTGCACCGCATCGTGGAGATCGTGCAACCGAGCGTGCTGTATCCGATCCATACCGCCGATCCGTACAGGCTCCTGCCGCCGCCCGGGACGCTGCGCGTCCTCGCCGAGTACGGGCGCTGGTACGACGTCGCGCGCGGAGCGGCGCACGCCGACGCTGTCGCGCCGCCTGCGCCTGCTGTGCAGCGCAGGACCGTCTGCGTCGACCTCGACTCCACGCTGTGCGACACGAGCCATCGCCACCATCTCGTGCTGGCGGGCGACGAGCGCGTGAACACCGACTGGGTCGCCTACTCAATGGCCTGCAGTCTCGACGCGCCGATCGAGGGCACGTGCCGGCTCGTCCGGCTCCTGGCCGCGCACTACCGCATCGTGCTCGTGAGCTCCCGCGACGAGCGGGCCCGGTCGCTCACGGAGGCGTGGCTCACGGCGCAGAGCGTGCCGTTCGACGAGCTGATCCTCGGCGGCAGCAACGGCGCGCCGGCCGGCCTCGCGGAGTTCAAGGTCCACCACGTCGCCGCGTTGCTCGAACGGGGCGAGCAGGTGGCGCTCGTCATCGACGACATGCCCGGGCTCCCCGCCGCACTGGAGCCGCTCGGTGTGCCGGTGCTCACCGTCCGGCCGCCGTACGACGAGTCCGGTCTTCCCGAGAGCCTGATCCCCCGCGCATGACCGCGATCAGCCTCGAGCGGGTGACGAAGAGATTCCCCGGAGGCGTGCTCGCCGTGGACGGGGTCGATCTCACCGTCGAGGACGGCGAGTTCATGGTGCTCGTGGGCCCGTCGGGCTGCGGCAAGACGACGCTCCTGCGCATGATCTCGGGCCTCGAGGACGCGACGGAGGGGACGATCCGGATCGGTGAGCACGACGTCACCGACGTGGCGGCTCGCGACCGTGATGTCGCCATGGTGTTCCAGAACTACGCGCTGTACCCGCACATGACGGCGCGCCAGAACCTCGGCTACGGGCTCAGGATGCGCAAGACGCCGAAGAGCGAGATCCGGCGGCGTGTCGACGAGGTGGCGTTGATGCTCGGTCTCGAGGATCTGCTGGATCGCCGGCCCGCGGCCCTCTCCGGCGGCCAGCGCCAGCGTGTGGCGATGGGACGCGCGATCGTGCGCGAGCCGGCCGCGTTCCTGATGGACGAGCCGCTCTCGAACCTCGACGCGAAGCTTCGCGTCGACATGCGCGCTCAGCTTGCACGGCTCCACGATCGTCTCGGCGTCACGACCGTGTACGTCACGCACGACCAGGTCGAGGCGATGACGCTCGGTCACCGCGTGGCCGTGATGCGCGACGGGCGGGTCCAACAGGTCGACGAGCCGCAGGTCCTCTACCGCGCGCCCGCGAACCTGTTTGTGGGCGCGTTCATCGGGTCGCCGTCGATGAATCTTGTCGAGGCGACGATCGGCGGGGACGCGATTTCGTTCGCAGGCCTGACGTTCCCACTCGACCGGGTGTGCCGGCCGTCTCGCCGTTCGGGCGAGCGGGTGATCCTCGGCATCCGGCCAGAGACCTTCGAGGATGCCGCCTTCGCCGAGTCGGGCCTGCCCCAGTTCGACGTCGAGGTGTCCGTGCTGGAAGAGCTCGGCTCGGACGCGCACATCATCTTCCCGGTCGCCGCCCCACGGGTGGACGCGGCTGATCTGCGAGCCGCCCGCGAGGACGACAACGACTTGCTCGCCGGCGAAGGAGCGCTCTTCAACGCTCGCCTCGATCCCCGCACCCGCGCGCGCCGTGGCGCCACCATGCGGCTTGCGGTCGATCCTGCGCGCCTGCACTTCTTCGACATCGAAACGGGCGACAGCCTGCTCGACGGCAACAACCCGCCTTCGTCGTCCTGACGACCAGCCCCGGCGGGCCGACTGACAAAAGCGGGAGCGACGGGACTCGAACCCGCGACCTCCGGCGTGACAGGCCGGCGTTCTAACCAACTGAACTACGCCCCCGTGCGCGCGCCAGTGTAGCGGCGCCGGGTCGGACGGAGGAGTGAGCCGCACGCCGACTAACGTGCTCCCATGACCCGCGTCGACTGGATTGCGCTCGCGATCGCCGGCATCTCGGCTCTCGCGGGCCTGAAGCGCGGCCTGATCGCCACGGCGCTCTCGCTGGGCGGGCTCGCCGGGGGCGCCGTGCTCGGCGCGCGGCTTGCGCCGCACTTCCTGCACAACGGCGCCAACTCGCCGTACACGCCGCTCGTCGGCCTCGGGGGCGCAGTCGTCGGTGCGCTGCTTCTGCAGAGCGTCGCCTCGATCGCCGGTTCAGTTGCGCGTGGCGGCCTGTCGGTGCTGCCGCCGCTCAAGCTGCTCGATTCGCTCGGCGGCCTCGTCGCAGGCGCCGTGTTCGGGCTCGCGATCGTCTGGGTCGCCGGGGCGGTGTTGCTGCAGCTGCCGGGCCAGGCCAAGCTGCGCGACGCGGTGAGAGGCTCGCTGATCCTGCAGCGGCTGAACGAGTTCGTGCCGCCGCGCACCATTCTGCGCGCGTTCGCCCGGGTCGATCCTTTCCCGTCGATCGCCGGGCCTGCGCCGCCGTCGACTCCGCCCGACACGCTCGCGCTCTCGTCCGGGGCGGTGCAGCACGTGCGCCAGAGCGTCGTGCGCATCACGGCCACCGCGTGCGGGCTCGGCGTCGAGGGCTCCGGGTGGGTCGCGAGCCCGCACATCGTCGTGACCGCGGCGCATGTCGTCGAGGGCGCGTCGGGAATCGAGGCGGGTGGGCATCCGGCCCAAGCGCTCGTCGTCGACCGGACACAGGATGTGGCGGTGCTCCGCGTGCCGGGTCTCGAGGCGGCTGCGCTACCGATCGTCGATCCTCACTCGGGCGACTCGGTTGCGATCCTCGGCTACCCGGAGAACGGCCCGTTCGACGCGCGGCCGGGGCGCATCGGGACCACGGCCGACGTGCTTGCCAACGGCTCCCTGCGCGAGATCACCGCGCTCAGCGGGCTCGTGCGCCACGGCAACTCCGGCGGGCCGGTCGTGAACCAGGCCGGCCAGGTGGAGGCCACGGTCTTCGCCGCCCGCATCGGCGCCCAGGCGGGCTACGGCGTCCCGGCCGCGCCGGTGCGGGCGGCCCTCGCCCACGCCGGCCGGCCGGTCTCGACCGGCCGTTGCTAGCCCAGCGGCTTTTGTGTCGAACGCTCGCGTGCCGTCATACTCCGGCGAAACGTCCCGGGAGGAACGATGGCTTTTGAAGAGCTCACCCGCCGCCACCAGGCGATCTGGGGCTCTGCCCCGTTCGAGAACATCGCAGACCTGATCACCGAGATGCACGTCGATCTCGTCGAGCGCCTCGCACCGGTGGCGGGGGAGCACTGGCTCGATCTCGGGTGCGGCGTCGGGAACGTCGCCTTCCACGCTGCACGGGCGGGAGCGATCGTGACCGGCTCTGACCTTTCGCCGACGCTGGTCGAGACGGCACAGCGCCTGGCGGCCGAGCAAGGTCTCGACCTGACGCTCGAGGTCGCCGACTGCCAGAACCTCCCGTATCCGGATGCGTCGTTCGACGTTGTTTCCTCGTCCGTCGGTGTGATCTTCGCGCCCGACCACGAGCGCACCGCCGCCGAGCTCGCACGCGTGTGCCGGCCCGGCGGACGCGTCGGGTTGACCGCCTGGCGGAGAGAGAGCGGGGTCGGAGCGATGTTCCAGACCATGGCGCAGTTCATGCCCGCGCCGCCGCCCGGGGCGGGCTCGCCGCTGCAGTGGGGCGACGAGGCGTATGTCGAGGCCATGCTCGGAGGCGCCTTCGAGCTCCACTTCGAGGAGCTCAACCTGCCCCACGAGGGCGACCACGGCGGCGCCATGTGGCAGATCTTCCGCGACAACTTCGGCCCGTCGTTCACGCTGTGGAACTCGCTCGACGACGAAGGCCGGGTCGAGCTCGACGAGGCGATGATCGGGTTCTTCGAGAGTTACAGGACCGGGGACGGGATCAGCCTCGAGCGGCGTTACATCGTCGTCTCCGGGTTGCGCAACCTCTCCTAAAGGCTCGCGAGCAGGTCGAGCACGCCGAGCGGCCGGCGGAACGGCGCCACCACGTAGATCCCCGCCGCCAGCCCGCGCGCTCCCGCGACGAGCTCGCGCGCCAGCGCGGCGCCCACCTCGGCGGCGTCCGGCCCCGCTTCGGCATAGCGGCGCTGCACGTGCTCGGGCACGACGATCCCCGGTGTCTCGTTGTGCACGCGCACCGCCAGCTCGTGCGAGCGGATCGGCCAGATGCCGACCAGGAGCGGAATCGGCGATCCGCCGATCCGCTCCAGGAACGACTCGAGGTACGAGAGGTCGAAGAGCACCTGGGTGAGCGCGTAGCGGGCGCCCGCCTCGACCTTGCGCGCGAAGCGCTCGGCCTCGAGGTCGAGGTCGTCGGCGGTGGGGTTCACCGCAACACCGGGGTAGAACGACGTGGGCGCGTCGATTGCCCGCCCGTGGAAGTCGGTACCGCTGTTCAGGCGGGTCATCAGCTCGACGAGGCCGATCGAGTCGACGTCGTACACCGAGCCCGCGCCCGGGTAGTCGTCGGCCTCCGGGGCGTCCCCCGTCACGGCGAGCACGTTGCGCAAGCCCCCGGCGTGCGCCCCGAGCAGCGTCGACTCGAGGCCGCTCAGCGTGGAGTCGCGCGGCGTCAGGTGAGGGATCACCTCGATCCCGGCCTCGCGCTGCAGCGCGACCGACGCCATCATCCCGCTCATCCGCGCTCGCGCGCGCGGATTGTCGTTCACGTCGACGAACTGTGCGAGGCCCGACTTCTTGATCCGGCGGGCTGTGTCGATCAGGCCCTCGGCGCTGCCGCCGAGCGGCGGATCGAGCTGCACCGAGACGACGAACTCGCCGGCGGCGAGCAGGCGCTGCAGCCCGGACGGCTCCTCCTGCGAGCTCGGAAGCGGGTCGTGCACGCGTGCGCGCGCGGCCGCGCCGGGCCGGGCCGCACGGTTTTCGTCGACGGCGGCCCGGATCGCGGCGATCTGAGCCGGCGTCGTGCCGCAGCACCCTCCGATCAGCTGGGCGCCGAGCGCCCGGGCACGCGCGGCGAACTCCGCGAAGTACTCGGGCGTCGCGTGCGGGAACGCGAGCCGCGAGCCCGAGATCGTGGCCAGGCCGACGTTCGGCAGGGC
>Ga0307372_10001661_pt1 | contig 38377 bp, 34 predicted proteins | sample OX1MG_FD_202533 | JGI IMG/M metagenome (GOLD analysis project Ga0307372, IMG submission 202533) | Soil microbial communities from Risofladan, Vaasa, Finland - OX-1 | ecosystem: Environmental > Terrestrial > Soil > Coastal area > Acid sulfate soil | place: Finland: Risofladan, Vaasa | collected...
CTGGTGCAGGCGGCGCGCGCCCTCGGCCTGCGCCCGGCCACGATCCTGGCGCGCATCGAGCTGCCGCTCGCCGCGCCCACCATTCTCGCCGGCGTGAAGACCTCGGCGGTGATCAACGTCGGCACCGCGACCATCGCCGCGTTCATCGGCGCCGGCGGCTTCGGCGAGCGCATCGTGCAGGGGCTCGCGCTCAACGACAACACGATGCTGCTGGCGGGAGCGCTGCCGGCGGCTGCGCTGGCGCTCGCGGTGCATGTGCTGTTTGAGCTCATCGAGCGCGCGGTCGCGCGCGGGCATTGAGCCGCGGGCTGCGGTAGAATCGCGCCTCAGCTTGATGTTGCCGCCGACGCTTCCGCCGGCGCGCTCCCAGGGAGACCCTCGCTATGAGAATCGGCGTGCCGGCCGAGATCCTCGCGGGCGAAACGCGCGTCGCCGCGACCCCCGAGACCGTGAAGAAGCTCGCCGCCAAGAACGAGGTCCGCGTGCAGGCGGGCGCGGGCACGCTCGCCAGCTATCCGGACCGGGACTACGAGGCCGCGGGCGCGAAGCTGGTGGCGAGCGCGGCCGAGGCCTGCGACGCGGACATCGTGCTGAAGGTGCGCGCGCCCCTCGAGGCCGAGCGCGCGCTGCTCAAGTCGGGCGCCACGCTCATCGGCCTGCTCAATCCCTACGACGCGGCGGGGCTCGAGGAGCTCGCCAAGCGGGGTGTCACCGGCTTCGCGATGGAGCGGCTGCCGCGTATCTCGCGTGCCCAGTCGATGGACGTGCTCTCGTCGCAGGCCAACATCGCGGGCTACAAGGCGGTGGTGCTCGCCGCCGCAGAGTTCGGTAAGTTCTTTCCCATGCTGATGACCGCGGCAGGCACGGTCAAGGCCGCGCGCGTGATGGTCCTCGGCGCGGGCGTGGCGGGCCTGCAGGCGATCGCCACCGCCAAGCGTCTTGGTGCCGTGATCGAGGCCTCCGACGTGCGCCCGGCGGTGAAGGAGCAGATCGAGTCGCTCGGCGCCAAGTTCATCGACGTGCCCTACGTGACCGATGAGGAGCGCGAGATCGCGCAGGGCACCGGAGGCTACGCGCGGCCGATGCCCGCCGACTGGATGCGGCGCCAGGCCGAGCTGGTGCACCAGCGCGCGCTGCAGTCCGACGTGATCATCACCACCGCGCTGATCCCCGGGCGGCCGGCGCCGGTGCTCATCAAGGAAGATACCGTGAAGCAGATGCGGCCCGGGTCGGTGATCGTCGACCTCGCGGTCGAGCAGGGGGGCAACTGCCCGCTCACCGAGCTCGACCGCGTCGTGGTTAAGCACGGCGTGAAGCTGATCGGCATCGCCAATCTCCCGGCGACCGTGCCGACCGATGCTTCGGCGCTGTATGCGCGTAACCTGTTCAACTTCCTCGCCCTGATGCTCGACGCGAAGAGCGGCGAGTTCAAGATCGACCGCGAGGACGAGATCATCGCCGGCACCATGGTGTGCGCCGGCGGCGAGCCGACCAAGAAATAGCGACGAACGACACGCGGGTGCTCAGCTGCCCCGCATCCGCAGAGAGGCCGACATGTCCGGAACCGTAGATCCCACCGTCATCAACCTCGTGGTGTTCGTGCTCGCGGTGTTCGTGGGCTATCACGTCATCTGGAACGTCACCCCGGCGCTGCACACGCCGTTGATGAGCGTGACCAACGCGATTTCGTCGGTGATCATCGTTGGCGCGATCCTCGCCGCGGCGCCCTCCAGCGTCGATTTCGGCTCGGTGCTCGGCGTGGTCGCGGTCGGGCTCGCGTCGGTGAACGTGGCGGGCGGCTTCCTGGTCACGCAGCGCATGCTGCAGATGTTCAAGAAGAAGCAGCCTAAGGCGAAGTCGGGCGAATGACGGGGATGCCATGACCGTGAATCAGATCACCCTCTGGTACCTCGTCGCCTCGGTGTGCTTCATCCTGGCGCTCAAGGGACTGTCCTCGCCGACCACCGCGCGGCGCGGCAACCTGTTCGGCATGGCCGGCATGACCATCGCTGTGCTGACCACCCTCGCAGTGGTGGCGCGCGGGCGCATCGACCTGATCCTAATCGCCATGCTGATCGGCGGCACGGTCGGGGCGATCGTGGCGCGGCGCGTGCAGATGACGCAGATGCCGGAGCTGGTCGCGGCCATGCACTCGATGGTCGGCATGGCGGCCGTGCTGATCGCGTTTGCCGCGGTCAACAACCCGGCGGCGTTCGGCGTGCCGGTTCCGCTGCCGCACGGCAACAAGCTGGAGCTGTTCATCGGCACGTTCATCGGCGCGATCACCTTCTCCGGCTCGGTGATCGCGTTCGGCAAGCTCGCCGGGCTAGGCAAGCGCTTCCGGCTGTTTTCCTCGGCGCCGGTGGTGTTCCCGGGCCAGCACCTGCTCAACCTGCTGCTCGCGCTAGTGATGATCGGCTTCGGCCTGACGTTCTACTTCTCGCCGGAGCAGGCCTGGATGCCGTTCGTGGTCATGGCCGCGATCGCTTTCGTGCTCGGTGTGCTGATCATCATCCCGATCGGCGGCGCCGACATGCCGGTGGTGATCTCGATGCTGAACAGCTACTCGGGCTGGGCGGCGGCCGGCATCGGCTTTTCGCTCGACAACTCGATGCTGATCATCGCCGGATCGCTGGTCGGCTCCTCGGGCGCGATCCTGTCCTACATCATGTGCAAGGCGATGAATCGCTCGTTCATCAGTGTGATCCTGGGCGGCTTCGGCGCTGCCGAGGGGGCCGCGGCGGCGGGCAGCGGCGATAAGGCCGTGCGCTCGGGCGCCGCCGAGGACGCGGCGTTCCTGATGGCGAACGCGGAGTCGGTGATCATCGTGCCGGGCTACGGCCTGGCCGTGGCGCGCGCCCAGCACGCGGTCAAGGAGCTGGCGCAGAAGCTGTCCGAGAAGGGGGTGGCCGTGCGCTACGCGATCCATCCGGTCGCGGGCCGCATGCCCGGGCACATGAACGTGCTGCTGGCCGAGGCCGAGGTGCCGTACGAGCAGGTGTTCGAGATGGACGACATCAACAACGAGTTCGGCGACACCGACGTGGTGCTGGTGCTCGGGGCGAACGACGTGGTCAACCCGCTGGCGCACGAGAAGGGCAGCCCGATCTACGGCATGCCGATCCTCGAGGTCGCCAAGGCGCGCACGGTGCTGGTGAACAAGCGCAGCATGGCGGCGGGCTACGCCGGGCTCGACAACCCCCTGTTCTACATGGACAAGACTATGATGGTGTTCGGCGATGCCAAGAAGGTCGTCGAGGAAATGGTCAAGGCGCTGGAGTAGATGGGCACGCGAGAGACGATTCTCGCCGGCATCCGCCGCCGCCAGGGGCGCGGCGGCGATCGCCCGGCGCAGGCCGAGCTGCAGGAGCTCGGGGGCTACCTGAGCGAGCACCCGCGCGGTCCCGCGCCCGGCATCGAAGGCGACCTGGTGGCGCGCTTTCGCGCGCGCGCCGAGGCGAACGCCAGCACGACCGAGCGCGTCGCGAGCGAGCGCGAAGTGCCCGCCGCGGTGGCTCGCTACCTGGCCACGCAGGGCTTGCCGAATGCCGGCTGCGTCTGGCCGCAGCTCGGACGGCTGGACTGGACGGGCGCGGGGCTCGCGCTCGAACCGCGCGCGGCGAACGGCGCCGATGCGGTGGGAGTCAGCGGGGTGTTCTGCGCGCTGGCCGAGACCGGCACGCTGGTCGTGGTGTCCGCGCCCGCTACGCCCTCCACGGTCAGCCTGCTTCCCGAGACCCACGTGGCGGTGGTGCCGGTCGCGCGCCTGGTGGCGCACATGGAGGATGCCTGGGAGCTGCTGCGCGCCGAGCTCGGGCAGCTGCCGCGCGCGGTCAATTTCATCTCCGGGCCGTCGCGCACCGGGGACATCGAGCAGACGATCATTCTCGGCGCGCACGGGCCCTACCGCGTGCACGTGGTGCTGGTCGGCTGACTCGCATCGGCCGGAACTCCGCGGGTGGGCGCGGGGTCTGAAGGGTGCGGCGCGTCCTGCGCCGCCAGGTTTCCTGGACGGCTGCACGGCAGGATCGGGGCACGATCGGCCGGCGCGAGGTTTCCGGTCAGGCAGGGAGGAAGCGCAAGTGGCCTCGAGACTATTGCATCAGGCGTCCGCGCAGCTGCGCTCGCTGCGTGGCTTTCTCGCGCGGCGGCTGCCGCCTGGCACGCTCAAGATCGGGATGTCGGCGCGCCTGTACCACCCGGCGCCCGACGCGAAGGGGCTGCGTTCCAAGACGATGCAGTATCTGGAGCAGTCGGCTGCGCACTGGGTCATGTCGCGCGACGTGCTGGTGCTGATGGTGCCGACCGTGGACAAGGACGGCCTGCTCCACCGCAGCAACATCCGCGTGGCGGACTACGCGCGCCATCTTGACGGGCTGGTGCTGCAGGGCGGTTCGGACGTCAATCCGCACGGCTACGGCGAAGAGCCGCTCGACAAGGAGTGGGAAGGCGACCGCCTGCGCGACGTCTACGAGATGGAGCTGCTGCACGAGTTCATCGAGGCGCGCAAGCCGGTGCTCGGCATCTGCCGCGGCCTGCAGATCATCAACGTGGCGTTCGGCGGCACGCTGGTGCAGGACATCGCTAGGCAGCTCCCGCAGGCGCAGGCGCACGTCACCGAGCACTACGATCAGCATACGCACGACGTGCGCTTCGAGCCCGGCAGCGGTCTTGCGCGGCTGTACCCGGGTGTCGAGCGCGCGCGGGTGACCTCGATTCACCATCAGGCGATCAAGAACCTCGGACGCAATCTTGCCGTCGAGGCTTGGTCCGAGCCCGACGGCCTGATCGAAGCGGTGCGCGGCACCGGCACGAGTCACGTGTTTGCCGTGCAGTGGCACCCGGAATTCCATCTCCCCGGTGCGCGCGATTTGCTCGACTGCACGCCGATCCTGGACGAGTTCCTGGCCGCCGCGCGCGGTGCCGGGTAGCGCGCCGGAGGCGGCCATGGACCTGAGCTTCCTGCCGGCGCTGCCGATCGCGCTCTCGCAGCCGGTGCTCTTCGGCGCGCTGCTCGCGGCGGGGCTGCTCGGCGGCGAGGTTCTGCGGCGCTACGTGGGCTTGCCGCGCATCATCGGCTATGTGCTCGCTGGGGTGGCGCTCGGCCCGAACGTCACCGGGCTGCTCGATGCCGGCGCGCTCGGAAAGGCGCGGGTGCTGATCGACCTGTCGCTCGGCCTGATCGTGTTCGAGCTCGGCTTCCGCCTCGACTTCGCCTGGCTCAAGCGCAACCGCTGGTTGTTCGTGACCGCGATCGCGGAGAGCGCGTTCTGCTTTCTGGCGATTCTCGGCGCGCTGACCTATCTCGGCTACCCGGTGCTGCTCGCCGCCTGCGCGGCGTCGATCGGCACCGCCACCTCGCCCGCGGTTGTGTTGCTGGTGGCGCACGAGTTGCGCGCGGAGGGGCAGATCACGGAGCGCATGTTGCTTTTCACCGCCGTGAACAGCGCATTTGCCTACGTCTTTCTGACCTTGCTGCTGCCGTTTCTGCACCTGCAGCACTCGCTCGACGGGGTCGCCGCCGCCCTGTATCCGGTCTACATCCTCGCCGGATCGTCGCTGGCCGGATTCGCGGTGTGCATGCTGATGCTCGGGCTGGCCGGCTGGCTGGGCAAGCGCGAGGACCGGCAGTTCGTGCTGCTGGTGGCGCTGGTAGTGCTGACCGTCGGCGGCGCGCGCGCGCTTAATCTGTCGGTCGGACTGGCGCTGCTCACCCTCGGCATGCTGGCGCGCAATCTCGACCGCAAGCACGTGCTGCTGCCGCTGCGCTTCGGCTACGGAGGGCAGCTGTTCTTCGTGATCCTGTTCGTCCTCACCGGAGCGAGCCTGCAGTTCGGCGCGCTGGCCTCCGCGACGCTGGTGGTGCTGGCGTTCGTGGTGGCGCGCTTCCTGGGCAAAGCGCTCGCAATCCTGCTGTTCGGCCATCTTTCTGGAATCCGGCCCGGCGGGGCGGGGCTGCTGTCGATCGCTTTGCTGCCGATGGCCGGGCTGGCGGTCGTGATGGTGAACGATACGGTGGCGCTCGATCCGGCTTTCGGCGCGCAAATTGCCCCGGTCGTACTCGCCGCGATCGCGCTGCTCGAGCTGCTCGGACCGCTGGCGACCCAATTCGCGCTGCGGCGCGCGGGCGAGGCGCATCCCGAGGCGCCGGGCGTCTAGCGTCGCCGCGCGATCACCGGGAGCCCCATGGACGAGATGCAGTTCACCCCATCGCCCGAGCTCAGCATCGGCGTCGAGCTCGAGCTGCAGCTCGTGCGCGCGCACGACCTCGACCTCGGGCGCGACGCCGAAGACCTGCTCGCGCGGCTCGCCAAGCGCAAGCTCCCCGGTGCGGTGAAGCCGGAGATCACCGAAAGCATGATCGAGCTGAACTCCTCGGTGCACACGCGCTACGGCGCGCTGCGCGAGGAGCTGGCCGTGGTGCGCGACGCGGTGGTGAAGGAGGCCGGCGTGCTCAACCTGCGCATCTCGGGCGGCGGCGCGCATCCGTTCCACAACTGGGCCGACCGCCGGGTGTTCCCGACCGAGCGCTTCCGCAGCGTGCTGGAGCGCTACGGCTACCTCGCCAAGCAGTTCACGGTGTTCGGACAGCACGTCCACGTGGGCTGCCCAAGCGGCGACGACGCGGTCTACCTGGTGCACATGCTGACGCGCTACGTGCCGCACTTCATCGCGCTGTCGACAGCCTCGCCCTTCTACCAGGGGGAGGACACTTCGTTTCAGTCCTCGCGGCTGAACGCCGTGAACGCGTTCCCGCTGGCGGGCCACATGCCCTTCGTGCGCGACTGGGCGCAGTTCCTGGAGTATTTCGAGAAGATGCGCGGCTTCGGCATCGTCGCCGGCATGAAGGACTTCTACTGGGACGTGCGGCCCAAGCCCGAGTACGGCACGGTGGAGATCCGCGTGTGCGATACCCCGCTCACGGTGGCGCGCGCCGCGCTGCTGGCGGCTTACGCGCAGGCGCTCGCCGCGTATTGCCTCGACGAGCGGTCGCGCGTTCCGTCGGGCGCCATCTATATGGTCAACGCCTTCAACCGCTTCGAGGCGTGCCGCTTTGGGCTGCGGGGCGAGCTGGTGGACCCGTTCGAGGATCGCAAGAAGCGGATCGGCGAGGACATTCTGGACACGATCGCGGACGTCATGCCGCACGCCGAAAGGCTGGGGAGCGCGGCGGCGCTCGGGCGGCTCGCGGCGGACGTGCGACGCGATTACTCCGACGCGGACTGGCTGCGCGCGCGCCACGCGGCCAGCGGTTCGCTGCAGGATGTGGTGCGCGAATCGAGCGATCTCTGGGCCGCGCAGGACTGAAGCAGCGCGGTGGGGTGCCCGCAAGGCCCCCGTATAATGCCGCCAGAAAAAATGGGGGAGAGGAGAACGTGTCGCCGGTCGTGCAGGCGCCCGCCGTCTTCGGCATACCGCTGGATTTCATCCTGTTCGGGGTAACGCTGGTCGGCGTGGCGCTGTTTCATCACCACACGCTCAAGGTCGCGCTGGCCGGTCTCGCGCTCATCACCCTGTACAAGCTCGGCTTTGCCGGATTCCAAGAGGGCACCGGGCTGGCGGGCCTCGCCGCCCACATGCGCAACGAGTGGGTCGTGCTCACCAATCTGCTTCTGCTGCTGCTCGGCTTCGCGCTGCTGTCAAACCATTTCGAGGAAAGCCGGGTTCCGGCAGTGCTGCCGCGCTTCCTGCCTGACGACTGGAAGGGGGCGTTCGCGCTGCTGGTGATCGTGTTCGTGCTGTCGTCGTTCCTCGACAACATCGCCGCCGCGATCATCGGCGGCACGATGGCCGCCGCGGTGTTTCGCGGCCGCGTGCACATCGGCTATCTGGCCGCCATCGTCGCGGCCTCCAACGCCGGCGGCTCTGGAAGCGTGGTGGGAGACACCACTACCACCATGATGTGGATCGACGGCGTGAGCCCGTTCTGGGTGCTGCACGCCTACGCCGCGGCCGGCGTGGCGCTGGTGGTGTGCGGCATTGCCGCGGCGCGCCAGCAGCAGCGCTACTCGCCGATCGTGAAGGACGCGGCCGCCGATGCGCGCGTCGACTGGGCGCGGGTGGCGATCGTGGCCGCGATCCTGCTCGCGGCGATCGCGGCCAACGTCCTGGTAAACGTGGTGTACCCCGATGCGTCCGGCCGCTTTCCGTTCATCGGCGCCGCGGTCTGGGTGACGCTGCTGGTGTGCGTGCCGTTGCGCCGCCCGGCGTGGAAGCTGCTGCCCGACGCGTTCAAGGGCAGCGTTTTTCTGCTCTCTCTGGTCACCGGCGCGTCGATGATGCCGGTGGATAAGCTGCCGGCCGCGTCCTGGCATACGACCCTGGGGCTGGGCTTCGTGTCGGCGGTGTTCGACAACATTCCCCTCACCGCGCTGGCGCTGACCCAGGGCGGCTACGACTGGGGGGTGCTGGCCTACGCGGTGGGCTTCGGCGGCTCGATGATCTGGTTCGGTTCGAGCGCGGGAGTGGCGCTGTGCAACCTCTTTCCGGAGGGGAAATCGGTCGTCGCCTGGCTGCGCGGCGGCTGGCACGTCACGCTCGCCTACGTGGTCGGCTTCGCCGTGCTGATGGTCACGCTCGGCTGGCGGCCGCATCCGCCATACAAGGTGAAGCCCGCGGCCGCGGCGCTGTCCGCGCCGACGCGCGTCGCAGGCTAGCTCGCGCGGGCGCCGGCGCGCAGTGCGCTCAGTTCGGCGCGCAGCGTCTGAAGCTCGGTGCGGTCGCTGAACGCGAGCACCCAGTGGGTCAGGCGACCGTCGGTGTCGTACAGTGGCCCGATGGCAAGCTCCACGACCACAGGGGTGCCGTCTTTCCGGCGCGCCGTCGTGTGTACTCGCGCGGGGGCATCACCGGACACGCGGTTCGCCGGGTCGTGCGAGAACGGTACCAGCGCAGCGAGCGGCTCGCCGTGCGCCTCGCCGGAGCGATAGCCGAAGAGCGCTTCGAATGCCGCGTTCACGTAGGTCAACGGGTGAGCAGGCGAGCGCGCGTCGGCGAGGGCGAGCGGAAGGCCGCAGGCCGACAACGCCGCGCGGCTCAGGGCACTGTCGCTGAGCAGGCGATAGAGCGCCGGCGGCCGGCACGGCGCGGCCGGCACGCGCGACCGCTGCGCTCGCTACCGGCCGCGGGGCCGGCCCGCGCAGCGCTTTGTCGGAGATTGTCATGACCGCACTTGTGCCACGGCTGAGCGGCGGCCGGCAAGGGGCCATGGCGGCGAGAAGCGCGGAATTTTCACGCAAATGTGACAAAGCCCACAATCGCTGCGCCGACCGCCGCGTCCCGGCGCGCTCAGCTGTCCTGCCGGAGCCTCAGGCGACCGCGCGCGGGTGCACACGCACGGCGACGATCGCTTTTGCCTTGCTGAAGTCGTTGGTGTAGCCCGCGGCGTACAGGCAGCACGCGAGAAGGTTCAGGATCGGCTGCGGCACGGCGGCCTGCCCGGCGAGCGCCAGCCCGATCCAGCGCGCCGTGGACTTCGCGTCCGCACTCTCGGGCAACGCCGGAGCGTGCGTGCCCCGCGCCGCAATTGGTGCCGGGTCGGCATCGAACAGCAGCTCGCGCCCGAACTCGCCGACGTGCTCCATCGCCGGTCGCTGCGTCGGGTCCGGGTAGGCCTCGCCCTCCGCGCCGACGAATACCAGAGCGCGCTCGTCTTGCCCGGCGAGCACCGCCGCGAATGTTTCCTGCTGCGCCGCGTCGCTCGCCGGAACGAGCTTCAGGGCGGCGCGGTCGAATGGATCGAGCAGGGTAGCGATCAGCTGCGCGCAATTGGGCACGCCGAGCCGGCCGCGAAGCGACAAGAGCTGCATCAGCCCCGGCGCGAGCAGTGCGGTCGGCACGTACGCGACGCGTCGCTCGGCGAGCGCTTCCTGCGCCTCGCTCAGGGACACGCACGGCAGAATACCGAGCTCGCGGAATACGGTCGCGCTGGCGACGCGGCCCTGGCCGTCGAGCGTGCCGTGTACCAGCACCGCAATGCCGAGCCGGGCGAGCAGCAACGCCACCAGCGGCATCAGGTTCGGCTGCTGCAGCGCGCCGGCGTAGCTCGGAATCACCGCCGGGCGCGTTGCGGCGGGAGCGGGACCGGGCAGCGCATGAAGCCGGTTGAGCCTCGCCTGCGCCGCGCGGCGCAGGCCCGCCAGCTCCGCCGCGGCGAGCGCCCGCATTCCCAGCGCGGCCAGGATTGCGCCGGTCTCGAGCTCGGCCACTCCGTGATCGAGCAGCGCAGAGAACAGCTCGCAGGATTGCGCTTCGCTGAGCTCGCGCTCGTTTGCGCAGGGGCTGGCCAGCTGGCGGATGAGTCGGGCGATGAGCATGGGCACTTGGCGGCCGGCTGGCGGCCGGCTGCCTGACATGCTGCAACCAACGTGCCAGATCGAAATGCACGAGCAGCGTGCCTGCCTGCGCCCCGGGGCGGCTGTTCTCGGTGCATACGCGCGCTCACGCGCATCGCAATGGTGCGTCTGGCGGGGGAAGCACGCGCACGCGGCCGCAGTGCACAAATTGGGAGCCGGCCGATAAGCCGGGTTCTGTCCGAGGGGAAAACCCCTCCGGGCAGCCATTCCTCTGGGCCCGGAGTTGCCTCGCGGGCTCGTCGGAGGCGGGGGCTCGCGCCCGCGCACCCTGTTGCCACCTACCCGCAAGCTCGGCCGAGCCGGCCTCGAGCGCTTGCCTATTTGGTGTTGCTCCGGATGGAGGTTGCCGCGTTTCACCCGTGCGGCCCGCTCGCTCGAGCGGAGCTTTCGGTACCGCACGACTCGTCTCTGTGGCCCTATTCGTCGCGTCGCCGCGCCAGGGGGTTACCCTGCATCCCGCTCTGCGGAGCCCGGACTTTCCTCTGCGCTCTCGCGCACAGCGGCTGCCTAGCCGACTCCCGCTGCGGATTCTACCTGAGCGCGACGAAGCGGCCGGAAGTAGCGCGTGTCGTCGTAGAAGTCCGCCCGCTCGCTCTCGGGCATCCAGCCGGGGTAGCCGAATATCGGCAATGCCGCGAGGGCGCGCGGCGTGCCGGTCGTCGCGTGCGCGCCGAGCCACTGCGCCGCGCGGGCGTCCAGCGCGCCGACCAGCTCGGCGGCCGGGGCGTCGAGCAGCGCGGGCTCGACCTCGACGATCAGTGCCTTGCAGGTGATGCCGGGCCATGGCGCGAGCGCCATCTCCAGTACGGCGTGTCCGAGGACCGCGAAGCGCAGACGCGAGCGCGCGTGCGCGCGCCGCTCCCAGAACAACTCGCGCCAGCGGAAGGCGCGGATCAGCTCGGCGAGGGCCGGATCGGCGCACGCCACGATCGCGCCGCCTTCGTCGAACAGCGTGAGCATGTCGCGCAAGGGCCCGCGCCGGCCGCCCTCGCGCGGAAGCTCGGCGGCGTGCAGCGCGTTGATGCGCGCCTTGCTGCGCGGGAAGGCGATCCAGGCCAGCGCGTTGAACAGGTCGTGCCAATTGTGCGGCCGCGTCTGCACGCCGCCGCTGTCGAAGACGCGCTGCTCGTAATACGTGCCCTCGCCGGGGCAGGGCGCGACGAAGCGCACCGGGATGCCTCTGTCGGTGCGCGGCGCGGCGCCGAGCCCGGCCGCGAGCCTGTTCAGGCGCTCCGCATCGGGCCAGCCCGGCTCGCGCAACAGCGCCGCGAGCGCCGGGCGCACGGGTTCGAAGATCGGGTGCGCGAGCGCCGTCGCGCTCAGGGCAATGGGCAAGCGTGTGCCGTCCGCCGGGACGCTGCGCACGCGTTCCTCGCCCTCCTTCAGGCGATTTTCCAAGCCACCGACTCGCCGGCGCGCAGGGGCACCAGCTCGTCCGCGCCGAAGGCAAGCGTCGCCGGCACCTCCCAGGCCTGGCGCACGAGAGTGATCCGGTCGCGGTTCACCGGCAGGCCGTAGAACTGCGCGCCGAACACGCTCGCGAAGCCTTCGAGCTTGTCCAGCGCGTCCGCCTCCTCGAATGCGGCCGCGTACAGCTCCAGCGCGGCGTGCGCGCTATAGATGCCGGCGCAGCCGCAGCCGCTCTCCTTGGCCTGGCGCGCGTGCGGGGCGCTGTCGGTGCCGAGAAAGAACTTGGGGTTGCCCGAGGTGGCGGCTTCGACCAGCGCTTCGCGGTGCTCCTCGCGCTTGAGCACCGGCAGGCAATAGTGGTGCGGCCGCAGCCCGCCCAGGAACAACGCGTTGCGGTTCATGAGTAGATGGTGCGCGGTGATGGTGGCCGCGATGTTGGGCCCTGTCACCTCGACGTAGTGCACCGCGTCGCGAGTGGTGATGTGCTCGAGCACGATCTTCAGGCCCGGAAAGCGCTCGACCAGCGGCCCCAGCACCGCCTCGATAAAGGCCCGCTCGCGGTCGAACACGTCGATCCCCGGATCGGTCACCTCGCCGTGCACCAGCAGCGGCATGCCGATCGCCTCCATCTTCTCCAGCGCGTGGAAGCAGCGCGAGATGCGCGTCACGCCGGCGTCGGAATGGGTGGTGGCGCCGGCCGGATAGAGCTTGACGCCCTGCACCCTGCCCGAGAGCTTGGCGCGCGCGATCTCCTCGTCCTGGGTGTCGTCGGTGAGGTAGAGCGTCATCAGCGGCTCGAACTTCGCGCCGCGCGGTAGCGCGGCGACGATGCGCTCGCGGTAGGCGAGCGCGTCCTGCGTGGTGCGCACCGGCGACTTCAGGTTCGGCATCACGATGGCGCGCGCGAAGCGCTGCACCGTGTGGGGCAGCACCGCGGCCATCTCCGCGCCGTCGCGAAGATGCAGATGCCAATCGTCCGGGCGGATAAGGGTGAGGGTGTCCAAGGTCGCTGGCAGGGCGGGTTCGCGCGCATTCTAACCCGCGTGCTCAGGCCTCCTTCGCCCGGCGCAGCGCCGCGGCGTAGAGCGCGTTGCGCGGCGCTCCGGTGATGCGGGCCGCGAGCCTAGCCGCCTCGCTCGGCGGCAGCGACTCCAGCAGCACGCCGAGCACGCGCTCGGCCTCGGCCTGCGTGTCTTCGGCGCGAACCGCCCCGGGGCCGAGCACCAGCACGAACTCCCCCTGCTGGCGGTGGGCGTCAGCGAGCAGCCATTCGCGCGCTGCGCCCAGCGGCTGGCGCGCCAGCTCCTCGAACTTCTTGCTCAGCTCGCGCGCGATCACGATCTCGCGCGCCGCACCGTATTGCTCGAGCAGATCCTCGACGGCCTCCAGCACGCGGTGCGGCGCCTCGTAGAAAACCACCGGCCAGGGCACGTCGAGCGCGGCAAGCGCCTTGCGGCGGGCGCCGCGCGACGCAGGCAGGAAGCCGGCGAACAGGAAGCGCTCGGCGGCGAAGCCCGAGGCGCTCAGCGCCGCGAGCCCGGCGTTCGGGCCGGGCAGCGGCACCACGCGGATGCCGGCGCCATGCGCCTGCGCCACCAGCAGCGCTCCGGGATCGGAGATCGCGGGCGTGCCGGCGTCGCTCACCAGCGCCACGCTCTTGCCCTCGCGCAGCGCGGCGAGCAGCTTGGCGCTGGCCGCGCGCTCGTTGTGCTGGTGCAAAGCGACTGTGCGCGCAGAGATGCCGTGGTGCGCCAGCAGCGTGCGCGAGGTGCGCGTGTCCTCGCACGCGACCAGATCGGTGCCGGCCAGCGTCTCGAGCGCGCGTGGGCTCGCGTCGGCGAGGTTGCCGATCGGTGTGGCGACGACGTAGAGGATTCCGCTGGCCATGGGACGCGAGTCAACGCCGCATTGTGCTGGGCCGTTAAGCGGACGGCAACCGAGCAGGAACATGAACCCGACGGGCGCCCGAGCCGAGGACCTGTGCGCAGAGCTGCTGCGGCGCGCTGGGCTGCGCATCGTGGCGCGCAACTGGCGCTGCCGGCACGGCGGGATCGATCTGGTGGCCGAGGACAACGGCACGCTGGTGTTCGCCGAGGTCTGCTTGAGGCGCAACGCGCGCTTCGGCGGCGCTGCGGAGAGCGTCGGCGCGCACAAGCGCGCCCCTGGTCGCTGCAGCCCGACAGTTTCTCGCCAGCTGGCCGCCGGTGCCGTGCCGCTTCGACGTGCTGCTGCTCGATGCGCTCGAGCTGCGGCGCATCGAGTGGATCCGCGACGCTTTCGGCGCGTGAGCGCGTCGCGGCGGCGCCGGCGCGCGGTGTAGAATCACACCTTTGCAAGCGCTTGCGCGATGGGCCACGTGGAACACAGCGTCAGTCAGGCCGAGCTCGCGGCACGGGTCGCGGAGCAGTTTTCCGCCAGCGCGCGGCTCAAGCTCGCGGCCGCGCAGCCGCTGGCGGCGCCGATCGCGCGCGCGGCCGCCCTGATGGCGGCGGCGCTGCGCGCGGGCGGCAAGATCCTCGCCTGCGGCAACGGCGGCTCGGCGGCCGACGCACAGCATTTCGCCGCCGAACTCGTCAACCGCTTCATGATCGAGCGCGCGCCGCTCGCCGGGCTCGCCCTCACCACCGACAGCTCGACGCTGACCTCGATCGCCAACGACTACAGCTACGAAGAGGTGTTCGCCAAGCAGGTGCGCGCCCTCGGCCGGGCGGGCGACGTGCTGCTCGCGATCTCGACCAGCGGCAACTCGGCGAACGTGGTCGCGGCGATGCGCGCGGCGCGCGAGCAGGGGCTGCGCAGCGTGGCGCTTACCGGCCGCGGCGGCGGCCGCATGGCGGCGCAGCTCGGGCGCGAGGACGTCCACGTCTGCGTGCCCGACGCCGACACCGCGCGCACGCAGGAAGTCCATCTGCTGGTGCTGCACTGCCTGTGTGATGGCATCGACTATCAGCTATATGGAGCCAAGGAATGACCCAGACCAGATGGATGCTCTTGATCGCGCTTACGGCCGTGACGCTGTCCGTGCAGGGATGCTTCGAGATGGCCGCGGTGGGGGTCGGCACCGCGGTCATGTCGGCCCAGGACCGGCGCACCACCGGAGCGCAGATCGACGACCAGGGCATAGAACTGAAAGTCTCCAACCGGGTGAGCGACCGCTACGGCAACAGCGTGCACGTCAGCGTCACCTCTTACGACCGCAACGTGCTGCTCACCGGCGAGGTGCCGGACGAAAAGACCAAGACCGATATCGCCAAGATCGCCTCCGGCGTGCAGGACGTGCGCGGCATCGTGAACGAGCTGCAGATCGCGGGTGTTCCCTCGGATCCCTCCATTGCCAACGACGCTTACCTCACCGGGAAAGTGAAGGCGCGCTTCCTCGACGCGGGCAAGTTCAACGTGCTGCACGTGAAGGTGGTGACCGAGGCGGGCGTAGTGTACCTGCTTGGCATCGTGACCCCGCAGGAAGCGGCGGACGCGGTCGAGATCGCGCGCACCACCGACGGGGTGCGCAAGGTGGTCAAGATCTTCGAGTACTGCAAGCCGGACGACGCCCGCTGCCGGTCGGCCGCGCCTGCCCCCGCGCCCGCGAAGAGCTGAGCGTCGACGGCGAGGCGCAGGCCTTGAGCGGCAGCGCGCCGGTGCCGGATCGGCCTGCATTCGAGCGCAAGCTGCGCACGCCGCAGGACGCGGCGCGCTGGGCCGCGGCGCTGGCGCGTCCGCTAGTGTTCACCAACGGCGTGTTCGACCTTCTGCACCGCGGCCACGTCACCTATCTCGCGCGCGCCCGCGCCCTCGGTGCCGCGCTGGTGGTGGCGCTCAACGGCGATGCATCGGCGCGCCGGCTCGGCAAGGGGCCCAAGCGGCCGATCCATCCGTTAGAGGACCGGATGGCGCTGATCGCGGCCCTGGAATCGGTCGACGCGGTGACGTGGTTCGACGAGGACACGCCGGCCGCGCTCATCGAAGCCTGCCGTCCGGACGTGCTGGTCAAGGGCGGCGACTGGCCAGCGGACAAGATCGTGGGCGCGCGCGAGGTGCTGGCGCGCGGCGGGCGCGTGTACTCGATCGCCTTCGAGCACCAGCGCTCGACCAGCGCGCTGCTCGAGCGCATCCGCATAGGCTAGAGGACACCGCGGCGGCCCGGTCGCGCCGTATGCGGACAGTCGAGCTATGATTCCGGCATGCGTCTGCATCAGATAAAGATCGACTACCACGCTGAGCAGGACCGCATCCTGATGCTGATCTCGACCAGCGACAGCATCGAGGTGCGCGCCTGGCTCACGCGCCGCTACGTGATGCTGCTGTGGCCGCTGCTGGTCAAGCAGGCCGAGGAGGCGAGTCCGCGCATCAGCACGCAGGCCAACCCGGAGGCGCGCAAGGCGCTGCTCGGGCTGGAGCACGAGCAGGCGGTGGCGAAGGCGGACTTCTCCAAACCCTACGACGCCTCGCCGCAGCACAGCCAGCCGCTCGGCGACGCGCCGCTGCTGCTTGCGCGCGTGCGCACCGGGCGCGACCGCAACGGCCACGCGGTGGTGGCGCTGCATCCGGCGGACGGGCAGGGCCTCACCCTGACCCTCGACCCGGTGCTGCTGCATTCGGTGTGCCGCCTGCTGCAGGCGGCGGTGAAAAAGAGCAACTGGGACATCGAGCTCAAGCTTCCGGGACTGCAGCCGCAGCAAGTCGCGGAGCGCGGTCGGCATACGCTCAACTGAGGGACGGTGCCGGGCACTTGCCTGCAAACTTTTCCGAGGGACAGGACATGAAATACATCGTCGACAGCAAGAAATCCGTCGCGCAGGCGGTGGCCGACCTGCAGGAAGCCGTCAAGCGGCACAATTTCGGCGTGCTGCACATTCACAACCTGCAGGAGACCATGCGCAAGAAAGGCGTGGAATTCCCCGAAGAGTGCCAGATCCTCGAGATCTGCAACCCTCACAGGGCCAAGGAGGTGCTCGCCAGCGACATGAGCCTGAACATGGCGCTGCCCTGCCGCGTCTCGGTGTACTCGCAAGCCGGCACGACCAAGATCGGCATGCTCAGGCCGAGCGCGCTGCTCGCGACCCTGTCCGATTCGCCGGCGCTCGCCGCGGTGGCGATGGAAGTCGAGGCCGCCACGATACGCATGATCGAAGAGGCGAAGTAAGCCGGGCGCCGGCGCGCCGGGAGCGCAGCGCTCGCGCCCGTTTCAGGCGGCGCGCTCGTCCTTGAGCCGGGCGCGCAGCGCCTCCAGCCGCGCCGAGGCATGCAGCCAGTCGTCTTCCGCGGCCGCGAGCGTGTTGCGCAAGCCGGCTTCGGCGAGCACCGCTTCTCTGAGCTGCTCGCGGCGCGCCTCCGCGTACAGCTCCGGATCGGCGAGCGTCGCGCGCGCCGCCTCCATCGCGCGCGTCAACTCGCCGACGCGTGCCTCGATCCCCGCCAGCTCCTTCTCGAGCGGCTTCAGGCGCTGGCGCAGCTCGGCGCGCCCCTCGGCCTCGACGCGACGCTCGTCTCTGCGGCTCTGGCGCGCCGGCGCCGGGCGGCGCGCGCGCTCCTCCTTGAGCCTGAGCTGGCGGTAATCGTCCAGGTCGCCGTCGAACTCGCTCACGTGTCCGTCGCCGACCACCAGGATGCGGTCGGCGCAGGTCGCCACCAGGTGGCGGTCGTGCGAGACGATCAGCAAGGCCCCGGCATAGCCTTGCAGCGCGAAGGCGAGCGAGCGCCGCATCTCCAGATCGAGGTGGTTGGTGGGCTCGTCGAGCAGCAGCAGGTTGGGGCGCTGCTTGATCAGGGCGGCGAGCGCCAGGCGCGACTTCTCGCCGCCGGACAGGGGCCCGATCGGCCTCTCGGCGCGCTCGCCGGAGAAGCCGAAGCGGCCGAGGAAATCGCGCAGCTGCTGCTCGCGCTCGCCGCGGAACAGCCGGGCGAGCATGGCGAGCGGCGTCTCGTCAGCGCGCAGCAGCTCGACCTGGTGCTGCGCGAAGTAGCCGATGACGACGTCGCGCGCTGCGCTGCGCCGGCCCGCCTGCGGCGCGAGTTCGCCTGCGAGCAGACGCACCAGCGTGGTCTTGCCGGCGCCGTTCGCGCCGATGATCGCCAGCCGGTCGGCGCCGCGGATCGCGAGCGACACGCCGGACAGCACGCTGCGCGCGCCGTATCCGGCCGACACGTCCTCGAGCGCCACGATGTGCTCCGGCAGGCGCGCGGGCTCCTCGAACTGGATGCGGAAGGTCTCGGCGGCGTACAGCGGGGCGACGCGCGCCATGCGCTCGAGGCTCTTCAGCCGGCTCTGCACCTGGCGCGCCTTGGTCGCCTTGGCGCGGAAGCGCTCGACGAAAGAGGAGATGCGCTGGATCTCGCGCTGCTGGCGCGCGGCGAGCGCCGCCTGCTGCTCGAGCTCGGCCGCGTGCAGGTGCTCGTACTGCGAATAGTTGCCGGCGTACAGCCGCAGCTGCTCCGCGGCGATCGCCAGGGTGTGGTCGGCGACGCGGTCGAGAAAGTCGCGGTCGTGCGACACCACCACCAGCGTGCCGGAGTAGCCGCGCAGCCAGTTCTCGAGCCACAGGATGGTGTCGAGGTCGAGGTGGTTGGTGGGCTCGTCGAGCAGCAGCAGCTCGGAGGGCTGCATCAGGGCGCGCGCGAGATTGAGCCGCATGCGGTAGCCGCCGGAGAACTCCTTCACCGGCCGCTGGGCATCGGCGCTCGCGAAGCCCAGGCCCGCGAGCAGCGCGAGGGCGCGCGCCTGCGCGGTGTAGCCTTCGGCGCGCGCGTAGCAATCGTGCGCGAGCGCCAGGCGCTCGCCGTCGCCCGCCGCCTCCGCCTGCAGGATCTCGGCCTGCGCCGCGCGCAGCGCGCCGTCGGCCTCGAGCAGGTAGTCGATCAGCGGCTGCTCGAGCGCGGGGGCCTCCTGCTCGATGCGCGCCACGCGCGTGCCGGGCTGCAGCTCGCAGTCGCCGGCGTCGGGGGCGAGCTCGCCGGCGAGCAGCGCGAGCAGGCTCGACTTGCCGCTGCCGTTGGGGCCGATCAGGCCGACCTTCCAGCCGCGCTCGAGTGTAAGCGAGGCGGCGGCGAACAGGCGCTGCGGCCCGCGCGCCAGTGCGAGATTGCGGAGCAGAATCATGCAGGCGAGCGCAAAGGGATCGGAGTATAATGCGCCGCGTTGCAGCTTCACTCTTCCGCAGAGTACCCCGTCATCAGTTCAGCGTTCGAAAAGCTCGGCCTCATCCCGCCGCTTCTGCAGGCAGTGCGCGACCTCGGCTACGACCAGCCGACGCCCGTGCAGGAGCAGGCTATTCCCCTCGTGCTTGAGGGGCGCGACCTGATGGCAGGGGCCCAGACCGGCACCGGCAAGACCGCGGCGTTCGCGTTGCCCATCCTGCAGCGGCTCGCGCCGAATGCGTCGAGCAGCGCGTCGCCGGCGCGCCACCCGGTGCGCGCTCTGGTGCTCACCCCGACGCGCGAGCTGGCGATCCAGGTCGAGGAGAGCTTTCGCGGCTACGCCAAGCACCTGCCGCTGCGCAGCGCGGTGGTGTACGGAGGGGTCGACATGAATGCGCAGATCGAGCAACTGCGGCGCGGGGTCGAGGTGCTGGTCGCCACGCCCGGAAGGCTGCTCGACCACGTGCAGAACAAGACGGTGATGTTCAACCAGGTGTCGATCCTGACGCTGGACGAAGCCGACCGCATGCTGGACATGGGCTTTATGCCCGACATCCGCCGCATCATCGCGCTGTTGCCCCAGGTGCGGCAGAACCTGATGTTCTCGGCAACCTTCCCGGACGAGATACGCAAGCTGGCCGCGACCATCCTGCGCGACCCGGCGCAGGTGCAGATCGCTGCGCGCAATGCGGTCGCGGACCTGGTCACGCACGTCGTGCATCCTGTGGCGCGCGAGAAAAAGCGCGAGCTGCTGTGCCACCTGATCCGCGCGCGCAACCTTTCGCAGGTGCTTGTGTTCAGCGGCACGCGCATCGGCGCCAACCGGCTCGCGCACCAGCTGCGTCGCGAACACATCCACGCCGACGCGATCCACGGCGACAAGTCGCAGGCCGAGCGCCTGGTGGCGCTGGAGGACTTCAAGGCGGGCAAGACCGCCGTGCTGGTGGCCACCGACGTGGCCTCGCGCGGCCTGGACATCGAGGGCCTGCCGCAGGTGATCAACTTCGACCTGCCGCACTCGCCCGAGGATTACGTGCACCGCATCGGCCGCACCGGGCGCGCGGGGCAGACCGGTGAGGCGATCTCGCTGGTCGCGCCCGATGACCTGGAGGCGCTGGCCGGGATCGAGCGCCTCATCAAGCGCAAGCTCGAGCGTGTCTTGGTGCCGGGTTACGAGCCCGACGGCGGGACGGTCGCGGCGCTGATGGGCCAGGAGGCGGCGCGCAACGCCCCGCGCGAGGCGCCGGCGCGCGTGGCTGCAACGCGCGAGCCGGCAACGCGCGAGCGCGAGCGGCGCCGCCCCGCGCGGCTGCCGGAGCGCGCGCCCTCGGATCCGATCTTCTCCCAGCCCTACGTGCCGGCCGCGCCGAGCGCGGCCGCCGAACCCGAGGTCGAGCGCCAGCCCGGCAAGCCGCGCACGCGGCAGGTAGCGGCGCTGCTCGGCGGTCTGAAGCGCGCGAGCGGCTAGGGCGCCGCGGTCTTGCGCGTTGCGGACGCTCGCTGGCGCTAGAACGGCAGTGGCGCTTCGGGCTTCAGCGGCAGCAGCGCAGCGCGGAACTCGCGCTGGATACGCGCCAGCGCCTCGACGGTGTCGGCCTCGAAGCGTAGCACCACCACCGGCGTGGTATTCGAAGCGCGCGCCAGCCCGAAACCGTCCCGGTACTCCACGCGCACGCCGTCGATCGTCAGTATGCGCTCGGCGTCGGGGAAGGGCTGTGCCTGCTGCAGCGTGGCCACCAGGGCGTGCTGCTCTCCCTCGGCGACCCGCCAGTGCAGCTCGGGGGTCGAGGGTGCGTCCGGCAACGCCTTGAGCGGCGCACTGGCATCGGCCGAGCGCGACAGGATCTCCAGCAGCCGCGCGCCGGTATACAGCGCGTCGTCGAACCCGAACCAGCGCTCCTTGAAGAAAGTGTGGCCCGACATCTCGCCGGCGAGCGGCGCCCCGCTCTCCTTTAGCTTCGCCTTGATGAACGAGTGGCCGGTCTTCCAGATCACCGGCCGCCCGCCGTGGCGCTCGATCCAGGGCGCGAGCAGGCGCGTGGACTTGACGTCGTAGATGATCTCGGCGCCGGGGTTGCGCGCGAGCACGTCGGCGGCGAACAGCATCAGCTGCCGGTCCGGATAGATGATCTCGCCGTCCTTGGTAACCACGCCGAGCCGGTCGCCGTCGCCGTCATAGGCGAGGCCCAGCTCGCTCGCCCCGGACTTCAGGTGCGCGACCAGGTCGGACAGGTTGTCGATCTGCGACGGGTCGGGGTGGTGGTTCGGGAAGTCGCCGTCGACCTCGCAGTAGAGCTCCTCGACCTCGCAGCCCAGCCGCCGGTACAGCCGCGGCACCAGCATACCGGCCACGCCGTTGCCGCAATCCACGGCGATCTTCAGGCCGCGCGCGAGCTTCACGTCGCCGGCGATGCGCTCGACGTAGGCGTCGAGCACGTCGGCCTGCGAGCGCGTGCCGGCACCGGAGGCCACGCGCCCGGAGTCGATGCGCCGGCGCAGCTCCTGGATCTCCTCGCCCGCAAGGGTGACGCCGGCCACCACCAGCTTCAGGCCGTTGTAGTCGGGCGGGTTGTGGCTGCCGGTGACCGACACGCAGCTGCCGCAGCCCAGGTGATGCGCCGCGAAGTAGGTGACCGGCGTGGGCACCATACCGAGCTCGATCACGTCGGCGCCGGCGCCGGCGAGCCCCTCGGCGAGCGCGCCGGCGAGCTCCAGGCCCGAGTGCCGGCCGTCGCGCCCCACGGCGAAGGTCGGCGCGCCGCGCTCGCGCCCGAGCGTGCCCAGGGCGCGCCCGATCACGCGCACGATGTCGGCCGTGAGGGTGCGTCCGACGATGCCGCGGATATCGTAGGCGCGAAAGATCTCGTCGGGGATCGTCATGGGCTGGCGAGGAACTCGAGGATACGGCGCGGCAGCCAGTTGGGTCTGCCTGGAAACGGGCCTTCGGGAAAGCCCACGTGTCCGCCGCTCTGCGGAAATTCTAGCAGCACGCAGGGGGCGGCATCGCACACCGCGCGCTCGAGCGCCGCGCGCGGCAGGAATGGATCGTTCTGCGCATTGAGCACCAGCGTGGGCACGCGGATGCGGCCAAGCCATGGCGCGCTCGAGGCGCGCGCCCAGTAATCGTCGGTGTCGCGAAAGCCGTGCAGCGGGGCGGTGACCGCGTCGTCGAACTCGCGCAGCGTGCGCGCCCTGCGCGTGCACCGCGCCTCGAACAATGCCGGGAAGTGCTCGAGCTTGGCGAGCGACTTGCGCTTCATGGTGGCGAGGAAGTTGCGCGTGTAGATCTGGCGGTTGAAGCCGCGGTCAAGCGTGTCGCCCGCGGCGGCGAGATCCATCGGCGCCGAGACGGCGACGGCGCGACGCACGCGCTGGGCGGCCTCGGCGCCGCGCTCGCCGAGCCATTTGAGCAGCACGTTGCCGCCGAGGGACACGCCGACGGCGTACAGCGCCGGCGTGCGCGCGGCGAAGCGCGCGAGCATCCAGTCGATCTCCGCGCTGTCTCCAGAATGATAGGCGCGCGGCAGGCGGTTGGGCTCGCCCGAGCAGCCGCGAAAGTGCGGCAGCGCGAAGCGCCAGCCCTGCCGCGCCGCGGCGTGGGCGAGGGCGCACGCGTAATGGCTCTCGGACCCGCCTTCGAGCCCGTGGAACAGCACGACCAGCCGACCGGCCGCCGCGTCGCCCGCCCAGTCGACGTCGATGAAGTCGCCGTCGGGGGTGTCCCAGCGCTCGCGCTGGTACGCGGGGCGCGCGGGGGTGCGCAGCACCGCCGCGATGGTCTGCAGGTGCCCGCCGGGAAGCCACCAGGGGGCGCGGTAGCCCGAGGCGATGCGCGGCGCGCTCAATGCAGCGTCTGCGGGGCGTCGTGCGGCACCTGGGCTTCTCCGGGGACGACCGAGCCGTGGTGCGCCACCATGCGCCAGCCCGCCGCGGTGCGCAGATAGACGTTGGTGGCGACCACCGGGGCCTGGGCACCCGTCTCGCCGGCCAGCGTGATGCTCTCGTGCACGCTGTGCACCGCGACCATCACCGCGGTGACCGCGACCTGCTGGCTGACCTGCACGCGCATCTTGGGGCTGTCCGAAAAGATGCGCCGCCAGCCTTCGCGCACCTGGTCCTGGCCGGCGAGGCGCGGCCAGCCGGGGTGCACGCAGACGATTTCCTCGTCGTCGGCCCACACCGCCATCATGGCGTCGAGGTCGGCGCTCTCGAGCGCGTCGTAGAACGCGTTCTCCGCGTCCTGTGCGGTCGGAAAGATGCTGGGCATGCGCTGCCGCGGGCTGCAGGTTGGGTGCAACGCGCCACCTCCGCGCGTCACGTGACCGGCGTGGATGGTAGCACACCGAGCTCGCCGAGCTCGGCCAGAACCCGCGCGGGCAGCAGCTCGCGCATGCAGCGGAAATGACCGAGCGGACACTCGCGCGCGAAGCACGGGCTGCACTCGATGCCGAGCCAGAGAGCGCGCGCGCGTTGCGACAACGGCGGGGTGTGCGCCGGGCTCGACGAGCCGAACAGCGCCACCTGCGGCCGCTCGAGCGCGGCCGCGACGTGCATCAGCCCCGAGTCGTTGCTGACCACGAAGTCGGCGCGGCCGATCAGCTCGATCGCATCGTCGAGCGTGGTGCGCCCCGCGAGGCTGCGCACCGCGCCCGCGGCCGCCTGCGCCACCGCGTCGCACACCGGGGCGTCACTGGCCGAGCCGAGCAGCCACACGTCGATGCCCTGCGCGGCGAGCGCCTTCGCGAGCGCAGCGTAATGCTCCGCCGGCCAGCGCTTGGCCGGTCCGTACTCGGCGCCGGGGCAGAAAATCGCGTTGCGCCGCGGCGCTTCGCCGAAGCCGAAGCGCCGCGCGGTCAGCGCTGCTGCGGCGGCGTCCAGCCGCAGCCGTGGCCCGGGCAGCGGCTCGCGCGGGTCGCTGCCGGGCGGCTCGGCGAGCCGCGCGTAGTGGCGCGCCATGGGCTCGCGCTGGCGCTTGTCCCCGGGTGAGCGGTACAGCAGGTTGAGCAGGCCGTAGCGCGACTCGCCGACGTAGCCGCTGCGCACCGCGATGTCGGCGAAGAAAGGGGCGAGCGCTGACTTCCATGTGTTGGGCAGGACCATCGCCTGGTCGTAGCCGCGCGCGCGCAGCATCCGCCCCAGGCGCCAGCGCGCGCCGAGCGCGAGCCCGCCGCGCCCCCAGGGGCTTTCGATCACCTCGTTCACTTCGGGCATGCGCCGCAGCACCGGCGACACCCAGGCGGGGGCGAGCACATCGAGATGTGCGTGCGGCAGCTTCGCGCGCAGCCGCGCGAGCAGCGGCTGCGCCATCAGCGCGTCGCCGATCCAGTTGGGGGCGACGATCAGGATGCGGGGCACGGTAGTGGCGTCCCCCGCGCCGCGCTCAGTGCTCTTTGGGTGCGGCGCCCTTGTACACGTACAGGGTGCCGCAGTAGGGGCACAGCACTTCGCCGGTGTCCACGACGTCGAGGAACACGCGCGGGTGGCGTGCCCAGAGCGGCGCCGCCGCCGTCGGGCAATGCAGGGGCAGGTCGGTCTCGGTCACCTGCACCAGGCGCGAAGAGTCGGCGGTCTGCGTGCTCATCGCTTGGCCTTCTTCATCGGCACCGGCGTAAGCCAGTGCTTGTGCTTCCTGTCGCGGCCGCTCACCACGTCGAAGAACGCCTTCTGCAGCTTCTTGGTGACCGGGCCCGCCTTGCCCGCGCCGATCTGGCGTCCGTCCAGCTCGCGGATCGGGGTCACCTCGGCGGCGGTGCCGGTGAAGAAGCACTCGTCGGCGATGTAGATGTCGTCGCGCGTCAGGCGCTTGGCGACTACCTTGTAGCCCAGGCCCGCGGCCAGCTCGATGACGGACGCGCGTGTGATGCCGGTGAGCGCCGAAGTGAGCTCGGGCTCGAAGATCGTGCCGTCCTTGACCATGAACAGATTCTCGCCCGCGCCCTCGGCGACGAAGCCGTCCACGTCGAGCAGCAGCCCCTCGTCGTAGCCGTGCTGCGTGGCCTCCAGCGTCGCCAGCACCGAGTTCGGATAGGTGCCCGACATCTTGGCGCGCGCCATCGTCACGTTGACGTGGTGCCGCGCGTAGGAGGCGGTCTTCACGCGGATGCCCTTTTCCAGCGCGTCGGGGCCGAGATACGCGCCCCAGGGCCAGGCCGCGATCGCTACATGCACCCGGGCGCCGACCGGCGAGACCCCCATCTTCTCTGAGCCGTAGAACGCGATCGGGCGGATGTAGCAGGCCTCGTGGCCGTTCGCTCTTACGACCTCGATCTGCGCCTTCATCAGCTGCTCGCGCGTATACGGGATCTTCATCATGTAGATGTGCGCGGAATTGAGCAGCCGCTGCGTGTGCTCCTTGAGGCGATAAATCGCCGTGCCGGAGACCGTCTTGTAGGCGCGTACGCCCTCGAAGACGGCCAGGCCGTAGTGCAGCGAGTGCGTGAGCACGTGGGTGGTGGCGGATCGCCACGGCACCAGCTTGCCGTCGTGCCAGATCCAGCCGTCGCGGTCCGCCATCGAAGTCGGGCGGCCTGCCTTTGCCTGCGGCATTTCTTGGTCTCCAGGGAGCGGGTAGTGTAAGTCGTTATTCTAGCGAAAGATCCACTTGTGACGCACTGGCGTGGTGCTGCCGGCCGAAGGCTACGCTCGGCGAACGCCGCACGAAGCCATTTCCAGACGGGTCCTGGCGCGGCGACATGCGTCGACGCACAACATCCTCAGACTTCGTCACTTGCCTGGATTATTCGACGGGTCGAAGCCCGGCCCTTTGAAGCGATCGAGCACCGACTTGGCGTCCCGTCCGAGGCAACGGCATTTTCCGGCCTGGTTCAACGGGTTGAGTCTTGGCGAAGCGGATATCACAGCTCACGCGTCAGCGCGGGGTCCTGCAGCATCTTGATTCAATGGAAGTACACTTCCCGGACGATGTGGAGCCGCAAGTGTTAAACCGCAGCTAGTCCGACAATTTAACGTTAGCCTTCAAAGCGCCCCACTTCAATTCATGTCGAGAGGACGGCAATGTTTCTAAAATCAAACGATGCCGACTTGTTTGTAACTTCATTTGGAAGCGGTTCGCGAACGATCGTCGCGCACGGCGGCTGGGTAGGCAGCGGCGAGTTATGGCAACTGCCCTTCGAATCTCTCAGTCACCGTTGGCGCGCCGTCACCTTCGATCATCGCGGCACCGGCGCGACGCTGAATCGCGCAGTGACCATTACGTTCGAGATGTTGGTGAATGATCTGTTTCGCGTGCTTGACGCTCTGGAGATCAAAACCTGCGTACTGGCAGGCGAATCTGCGGGCGCCTGCGTCATACTTGAGGCGGCATTGCGGCAGCCCAATCGCTTCAGCGGGTTGGTTGTGGTGGACGGTCGATATGAGGGCACCAAGAACGAGGGCAGAACACGCCTCATCGAGGGCTGTAAAGCGGATTTCGCAGCCACTATGGAGGCGTTCGTCAATGCCTGCACGCCGGATGAACACTGCGAAGCCGAACGTCGCTGGGGCAAGCAGATTGTGATGCGGTCCAATGGCCCCGTCGCGGTGCAATTACTGGAATGTCTCGAAGTTGTGCGACTCAAAGACCGACTGAGCGAGATCCAGCAACCTACGCTTGTGATTCACGGCGACCGTGACGTCATCGCACCCATCGCCGACTCGCAGTATCTGGCGCAAGAGCTTCCGTACGCCAAACTTGTGACGCTCGCAGGCGCGGGTCATGTTCCTACTGTCACCCGACCCATCGATGTCGTTAGGGCAATCGAGGAGTTTTTCGCGACTAACACGCCATGAGGACTCGTATCAGCAACGGGGCCAACCCGCGCGTTGCAGCCCACGCGATGACGCGCGGCTGAACGCGAACGTTATCGCGCCAAGATAAGCGTGGCGCACCTTGCCGGGTGAAAGTCCTGGTTGGGAAAGGGCTAACCACCCACCCGTATCGAGTGTTGCACCGACGGCGGAGCCAGAGGTGTCCATGCTGGCGAACAAAGGAGGTGAGGCGTACACAGAGAATCCTGTAGGCCGCAGGGGCAACCGCGTGCCCTGAAAGTTGGTACAGCTTCGAAATAAGTTTGTTGCGGATGGCGAGGGTTTTAACGTGCTCGAAGTCAACATGAAACATCCATCAGGGTGAGGGTGTGGATGTCCGCCGGAGTCCTCAGGCTGTGGCATGCAGGAAGAGATGCGTCGAAGAACTTGGGAGGCCCCATAGGCTCCTGGCTGTGGGAAGGCTGCCGTAAGGTATACGGATATTGAGCCACGGAAGGGGGAACCCGGACACCGAGTTATGCCGGAACCTAAGGGGCGGACTGGAAAGCAGTGTAGGAAGGCGGAGTACTACTGTGAAAAGGAAAGGCCGCCGGATGCCGATGGGGAGTCTTATCAAGCGTAGTACTCGGAGCGTGGGAAAGCCACGTACAGGGGGAAGGACTTGACGGAAGTACGCAGCCCGCAAAGGAAACTTATGCCGGACACTGTCGGATCGGAACAACATAAGCCAACCTCACTGCGGGGAATAGCCAACAAGACGAAAGCCGACGAGCATCATCGATTTCGCGATCTTTACCGGTGCCTGAATGCGGAGCTACTGACGGACTGCTGGGGCGATCTGAACAAGAACGCTGCCAGTGGTGTGGACGGAGTGACCGCACAAATGTATGCAGGGAATCTGCATGCGAATATCGAGGCGCTGGTGGAGCGGCTGAAGTTGAAGCGCTACCAAGCTAAGCTGGTGCGACGGCACTACATTCCCAAGGAAAAGGACAAGCAAAGGCCCTTAGGAATACCGGCTGTCGAGGACAAACTCGTTCAGGCTGCCTGTGCGAAGCTGATGACTGCCGTCTATGAGCAAGACTTTCTGGAGAGCAGTTACTACTTGGGGTCGTTTTGCTCAGGTGCTCGATCTTATCCAGATAGCGCGGCCCCGCATTACCGAGATCAGCCGACGGAGAGTGATGGCATGAACGTGACGCCTTGCAACGCGGACGCGAGTACAACCGAGGAACCCGGTGCGGAAAAACTGCACGCCGGGGTCTGTGCGGGGGGCCGCCCGTAAGGGCGGTTCCTACCGCAGAAAGCCTTGAGGTGAGCAAGAACCGTTTGGAGTCGTTCTCGGATGGTGTCATTGCCATCATCCTGACCATCATGGTGCTCGAGCTCAAGGTGCCGAAGGAGCCGACCCTGGCGGCGCTCGGGCACCTCTGGCCCCTGTACGTCGCCTACCTCCTGACGTTCGGCAACGTGTTCATGATGTGGGTCGCGCATCACGACATCGTGGCTGCAACGCGTACGGTCGATTACGCGATGCTGTTTGCCAATGGTGTGCTCCTGTTCTTCATGTCGCTGGTGCCATTCGCCTTGGCGTTCGCGAGCGAGACGCATTGGACAGAGCCAATTCCCGTGGCCCTCTACGGCATGGTTATGCTGGCGGCCTCGGGCGGCTTTGCATGGCTTCGTCTGGCCGTCGGCAGTCATTCGCAGGATGCGCAGGTCCTGTCGCAGCAGCGCGTTCATGCAACAACTACGCTCGTTCTCGGCTGCGTCTTCTTCGCCGGCAGCGTTGCGGCGTTCTATGCGCCACGCGCCGCACTGTTCTTGTATGCGTTGGTCCCGCTGTTCCGCATCGGCCAGATGTTCGTGCGTGGTCACGCGCGGGACTGACCCTTCGCTCCGGCCGCCTTGCGGTGGATCGTTTCGCCAGCCTCCGCGGGCGGCTGAGCTCCATCGTCAGGCGCTGCGGGCGCGAGAACCAGCGAGGTCCCGATGAATATCGAGCAGTTCATGCACGGCTACAAAGCGGCGTGGGAGCGGCGCGACGAGGCCATGTTTGCAGCGCTCTTCCTGCCGGACGGCCAGTACCACAACACCCCGTTCCAGGTACAAAGGGGCAGGGCTCAGTTGGCGGCGTACTGGAAGCGGGTGAAGCTTCAAGAGGATGTTCACGTCACGTTCGAGGTCCTGGCCAGCGCGGCAGGCTCCGGCATCGCTCATTGGCACGTCACTTACCAGGTCGCGTCGGAGGAGCTGTTCCAGATCTGGGCCAGGTCCACGGGCACGAACCTGGTGGCCCGCAAGCCTGGCGATCCGTTGCCTCGCATGGTGCTGGACGGGGTGCTGCAGGCGACGTTCTCGGGTGGGCTGTGCTCGGAGGCCAGAATCTGGTGGCACAGCATGCCGCAACCGGCGTGAGGCTCCGCGTTTGCTCCCGTTCGAGCTGCTGATTCTCGACTGTGACGGCGTCGTCGTCGACAGCGAGCCGCTCACGATGCGGGTCCTGGGGGAGATGCTCGACGAATTGGGCGTCGCCATCGAAGCCGAGGAGGCCGACCGGCGGTTCATCGGCACGACGTTCGATCGCACTCTCGAGCTCATCGCCGAGCTGCTGGGATTGCCTCTACCCGGAGATTTCGTGACCAGCTACCGGGCACGGACGTTCGCCGCCCTTGAAGCCGAGCTCAAGCCGGTGCCGGGCATCGAGGCGGCGCTGAATCAGATCACGATTCCCTACTGCGTCGCGTCGAACGGGCCGCACGTGAAGATGCGCAAGACGCTGGGCGTCACCGCGCTGCTGCCGCGTTTCGAGGGCAGGATGTTCAGTTCGTCGGACGTGGAGCGTGGAAAGCCGTTTCCCGACTTGTTCCTGTTCGCGGCCCGGTACTTTGGCGTGTCGCCGGATGCGTGCCTCGTGATCGAGGACAGTGCGAGCGGGATCGCCGCGGCGCGCGCCGCGGGCATGTCCGCCTACGGTTTTTCGGCGCGCACGCCCGACGAGACGCTGCTTGCCGCCGGTGCGCACCGAGTGTTTAGCGGGATGTCGGCGCTGCCCGCGCTCGTGGCGGGTGTCCCGGGCCGCGCTACTTGAACGGCCCGAACACGGTTTCCCAGAGTTCTCGAACGGCCGCGACGCGCGAAGCGACTTCCTCCGGCGGAACGCGGGCGTACTGGGCGCCGTTCAGGCGCAGCGCATGCTGCAGCCGGCGGAACTCGCGATAGGCGTCGCGGCACCTCTCGGCCAGCGCAGAACGAATCAACCCGAGTTCGGCTGCGATCCCCAACAAGGCAATGTTCCCCAGATTGCCGGTCAATCTCTCGTGCCGATGGGAATGCGCCAGCACCAGAAACTGCACCGCGAACTCGATATCGATCATGCCGCCCGTGTCGTGCTTCAGGTCGAACAGCTGCGAGCGGTTCGGATGCGCGGCGTGCATTTTCTCGCGCATTTCGAGCACTTCGCGCGCCAGCGCGCCAGGCCCGCGCGCGCGCATCAGGATCCGCACCCGGAGCGCTTCGAACGCTTCGCCGATCTCCTTGTCGCCCGCGCTGTAGCGCGCCCGCGTCAAGGCCTGGTGCTCCCACACCCAGGCGCTTTTCTCCTGATACTGCTCGAATGCCGCCAACGAGGACACGAGCAGCCCGCTCGCGCCGCTCGGGCGCAGCCGCAGATCGGTCTCGAACAGCACGCCTGAAGAAGTCCGCGCAGTAAGCAAGTTGTTCAACCTCTGCGCGAGCCGAGCGTAGTTCTCCGGCGCCGCCTCGTCAGGATCGTCGTACAGGAACACCAGGTCCAGATCGGACGCATAGCCCAGCTCCTTGCCCCCGAGCTTGCCGTAGGCGATCACCGCGAAGCGCGGGTGCTCGCGATGGCGCGTGCGCAGCTGCGACCAGGCCAAATCCACTGCGGCGGCCAGGGTCCGGTCGGCGACTTCCGACAGGTGGTCGGCCAAACGCTCCACCGTCAGCAGCCCCGCCAGGTCCTGCGCGAGCAGCCGGAACACCTGCGCCTGGTGCTGCTCGCGCAGCACGTTCATTTCCTGCTCGGGGTCGCCGGCGTTCGCGCGCAGCTGCGCGCGCAGCCGCCGCTCGTAGTCGGCCCAGTCGGCCGGCGCGTACAGCACCCGGTCGTCGAGCAGCTCGTCGAGCAGCAGCGGGTGGCGCGTCACGAATTCGGCCGCCCAGCTCGAGGCCGACAGGATCTTCGCCACGCGCCCGAGGGCGTCCGGATTTTCGGCGAGCAGCGCGAGGTAGGCCGCGCGGCGCGCGATGGCCTCGATCAGGTCGAGGCCGCGCGCGAGGGTGGCGTCCGGATCCGGCGTGCCGGCCGCGGCGGCGGCGAGCGCGGGCACGAGCGCGTCCATGCGCCGCTTCGATTCCTCGGGCAGCATCAGGTAGCGCTGGCTCGCGCGCGTCGCCGCCAGGCGCTGCGCGCAAGCCTGCGGATCGCGGTAGCCGCGTGCGGTGAGCCAGCGCGCCGACGCTTCGCGCTCGTCCTGCCACACCTCGCCGTTGTTGCCCGTCTCTGCCGACTCGGCGAGCACCGCCTGGAAATGGCGCGTGACGGCGGCGCGCACTTCGGCGAGCCGCCCTGCAAGCGCTTCCCAGGAGGCGAAGCTCATCATCGCCGCGACGCGCGCGCGGTCCCCGTCGTCGGAAGGCAGCGTGTGCGTCTGGCGATCGTCGAGGTACTGCAGGCGGTGCTCGAGGTTGCGCAGGAACACGTAGGCGTCGGCGAGCTCGGCGGCGGCCTGCTCGGGCAGCAGGCGCCGCTCGGCGAGCCGCGCCAGCACTTCGAGCGTCGGGCGAGCGCGCAGCGCGGGATCGCGCCCGCCGCGCACCAGCTGCAGCGCCTGGGCGACGAACTCGATCTCGCGGATGCCTCCGGGCCCGAGCTTGACGTGTTCGGCCAGCTCGCGGCGCGCGACTTCGCGGCGCACCTCGGTATGCAGCCGGCGCATGGCGCTCAGGGTCGGGTAATCGAGGTACTTGCGGTACACGAACGGGCGCACGATCGCGGCCAGGGCCTCGCGCTGCGCATCCTCGCCGGTCAGCGCGCGGGCCTTGATCCAGGCGTAGCGTTCCCACTCGCGGCCCTGGGCGACGAAATACGCCTCGAGCGCGTCGAAGCTCGCCGCCAGCGGGCCCGAGTCGCCGTAGGGGCGCAGGCGCATGTCCACCCGGAACACGAAGCCGTCCTCGGTCGCCTCGCCGAGCAGCGCGATCAGCTTGCGGCCGAGGCGCACGAAGTACTCGTGGTTGGACAGTCGCCGCGCGCCGTCGGTGTCGCCCTCCTCGGGGTACAGGAACACCAGGTCGATGTCGGAAGACACGTTGAGCTCGCGGCCGCCGAGCTTGCCCATGCCGACCACGACCAGGCGCTCGGCGCACCCCGAGGCGCCGCGCGGCGTGCCGTGCTCGGCGGCGAGGCGCGCATCGGCCCACTGCAGCGCGAGCGCGATCGTCAGCTCGGCCAGGTCGCTCATGGCGGCGCACACCTCGGCGAGGTCGGCCTCGCCCGCCAGGTCGCGCGCCATCTCCCGCAGCAAGACGCGCTGGCGCAGGCGGCGCAGGCGCCGCTTGAGGGCCTGCTCGTCGTCCGCCTCGGCCCCGGCGAGGGCGGCTTGCATCTCGGCGCGGCCGAAGGCCGGCCGCGTCGCAACGGCCTCGGCGACGAGCTCGGGCCGCGCGGCGAGCAGCTGCTCGGCGTAGCGCGAGCCGGCGAACGACGACGTGCGCGCGGCGCTGCTCAAGGTCGCAGGAATTTCTGATTGGGCACGAGTAGTTACGGTTTAAAATGCCGTCTGGTTCCGCGCCGCGTGGCGCGGCGAGCAAGAACTTTTCCCGCCGTTGTGCCCCCAAGCCGTGTGCCGAACCTCATCTCACCGGGACCAGTAGGTCGAATATAGGGGCAACGCGAAGCGCGATGCAAACCGAGGATCGCAGCGAGGAGAGCAGCGCCGAGCGCCTGCTGGAGCGGGCGGGGGCTGCCGGCTGGTGGCTGCCCGCCCTCGAGGTGCTCGCCTGGGTAGCGTTCTTCGTCTTCGCCGGCGTGTTCCTCACGCTGCGTTACTGGCTGCTGCCCAACATCGAGCGCTATCGCGGCGACATCGTCGCCGTCCTGTCGCGCGAAATCGGCTTGCCGGTGAAGATTGGCGCGATCAGCGCCGAGTGGCAGGGGCTGCGCCCGCAGTTGCACTTCGCAGACGTGCGCCTGTACGACGCGCAGGGCCGCGAGGCGCTGGTGCTGCCCTCGGTCGACAACGCGGTGGCGTGGAGCTCGCTGCTTCATCTCGACCTGCGCCTGCATTCGCTGACCATCGAGGGGCCGCGGCTCTCGGTGCGGCGCGACGCGCAGGGCGCGATCATCATCGCCGGCATCAAGCTCGGCGGCGAGCGGGCCGAAGGCGGCTTCGCAGCTTGGCTGCTCGATCAGCGCGAGGTCGTGGTGCGCGACGCCGAGATCCAGTGGCTCGACGACAAGCGCGGCGCGCCGCCGCTGGTGCTGTCCGCGCTCAACCTGCGCCTGCGCAACGCCGGCGCACGGCACCAGATCGGCTTCACCGCGCGGCCGCCGAAGGAGCTCGGTGCGGACCTCGACGTGCGCGCGCTGCTGACCGGCAGCACGGTCCGGCAGCTCGCGGCCTGGAACGTGGAGGTGTACGTGGACCTCGGCTCGACCGACCTCGCCGGCTGGCGCCCCTGGGTGGACGACCCGATCGACCTGCAGCGCGGGCTGGGCGCGCTGCGCCTGTGGGCCACGTTCGGCGGCGGCAAGCTGCAGCACGTCACAGCCGACGTGGCGCTGTCGCAGGTCGCCGCGCGCCTGGGCAAGGACTTGCCGCTGCTCGAGCTGCAAAGCGTCAGCGGCCGGCTGCAGGGCAGCGCGACCGCGCGCGGCTATGAGTTCGGGGTGCGCAACCTGGCGCTCGCCACGGGGCAGGGCCGGCCGATGCGCTCGACCAGCTTTCAGGTCCTGTGGGAGCCGGCGGTGGCCAAAACCTCCGGCGGCACGGTGGTCGAATCCAGGCCGGCGCATGGCTCGTTCAGCGCCAGCCTGATCGAACTCGGCCCGCTCGCGCGGCTGGCCGAGTATCTGCCGTTGCCCGCCGGCCTGCGCCGACTGCTGGCCGAGCTCGAGCCGCATGGCAGCGTGCGCGACGCCAGGCTCGACTGGAGCGGCGAGCTTCCGGCGGCCGCGGCGTTTTCGGGCCGGGCGCGCTTCTCGAACGTGGCGCTGACGGCCTGGCACGCGGTTCCGGGCTTCGCCGGGCTGTCGGGCAGCGTGAGCGCGAGCGACCGCAAGGGCAGCCTGTATCTCAATACGCGCAACGCCGAGATCGACCTGCCCAAGATGTTCCCCGAGCCGCGCATGTCGCTCGACACGCTGAGCGGTCAGGTCGACTGGGAGCGCCAGGCGCCGGGCGCAGTGACGCTGCGCATCGTCAACCTCAGCTTCTCCAACCAGCACCTCGCCGGAAGCGCGTTCGGCACCTACAGCTACGCCGACGGCAAGGGCCCGGGGGTGATCGACCTTTCCGCGCGCCTGGTGCGCGCCGACGGCCGCTTCACGGCGAAATACCTGCCGCTCACGACGATCATGAACAAGGCAGCGCGCGACTGGGTGGCGGGCTCGGTGCTGACCGGGCGCTCCGACGACGTGCGCCTGCGCCTGAAGGGCGACCTGAGCAAGTTTCCGTTCATCGATCCGGGGACGGGGCAGTTCGACGTCGCGGCGCACGTCACCGGCGGCACGCTCGAGTTCGCCCCCGGCTGGCCGCGCATCGAGGCGATCGACGGGGACCTGCTGTTTGACCGCGACCGCCTCGAAATCGTCGGCCGCAGCGCCACGGCCTCCGGGGTCGCGCTCAGCGACGTGCGCGTGAGCATTCCGAGCATGACCGGGGCGACGCGGGTGCTGGTGAGCGGCCAAGCCGACGGCCCGACCGACGATTTCCTGAAGTTCGTCCAGCGCAGCCCGGTGCGCGGCATGCTCGGCGGCTTCACCGACGGGGTGAGCGCGACCGGCCCCGGGCACCTGCAGCTCAAGCTCGAGCTGCCGCTCGCCAAGCTCGAGCAGAGCAAGATCGCCGGCACGTACCAGCTTGCCAACGACGCGCTGCGCCTGCGCCCGGGGATGCCGGCGCTCGAGCACGTGAACGGGGCGGTGGGTTTCACCGAATCGGGGCTCACGCTGCACAACCTGAAGGCGCGCCTGCTCGGGGGCACGGTCACGCTGAGCGGCGGCTCGAAGCCGGGCGAAGGCGTCGCGGTGAGCGCGCGCGGCCATGCGACGGTGGCCGGACTACGCGCGGCGTTCGACCATCCTTGGTGGCGCTATCTGTCCGGGGGCGCCTCGTACGTCGCCAGCTTCAAGGTGCTCGGCGGCAGCACCCAGATGAGCTTCGATTCATCGCTCGCCGGCGTGGCGAGTGATCTGCCGCCGCCGCTGGCGAAGACGGCGGCCCGGGTCCTGCCGCTGCACGTCGAGTTCCTCCCCGGCGAGGGCGATGCGCGCGACCGCATCTCGGTGGTGCTCGGGCGGCTCCTGCGGGCCGAGTTCCTGCGCGTGCGCCAGGGCGACGCGATGCTGCTGCAGCGCGCCTCGGTGGCGCTCAATCCCGTACCCGGAGCGCCGATGCGCCTGCCCGAGCGCCTGGCGACGGACCCGGCGCGCCAGGGCCAGGCAACCCTGGTGTACGGCACCCTGCCGGCGCTCGACCTGGATCGCTGGTTGCCGCTGTTCGGCGACAGCGCGGCCGGCGGCGGGGCGACCTTCGACCTGCGGCTGGGGGTGCTCGATGCGTTCGGCAAGCGCGTGCACGACGTCTCGCTGCGCGCGGGCGCCGACGCGAGCGGCTGGTCGGCGAAGGTCGACGCGAAGGAGCTCGCCGGCGACCTGTCCTACAGCTACCAGGGCGGGGGCAAGCTGATCGCGCGGCTCAAGCATTTCGAGATTCCCGCTGACGCGCCGGGCGTGGAGCCCGGCGAAGGCGTGAAGGACCTGCCGGCGGTCGACCTGGTCACCGACCAGTTTACCTTCCGCGGCAAGCAGCTCGGACGGGTCGAGGTCGGCGCCGAGCGCCAGGGCGCGGACTGGCGCATCGGCAGGCTGGCGATGGTCGATCCCGATGCCTCGCTGAGCGGCCACGGCATCTGGCACACCGGCCGGCCTTCGCGCACCTCGCTCGAGTTCACGCTCGAGGCGACCGATGCGGGCAAGTTCCTCGCCCGCATCGGCTATCCGGGCTACGTGAAGAGCGGTTCAGCCAATCTCTCGGGCGCCGTGGCCTGGAACGGCGATCCGCTCAAGATCGACTATCCGAGCCTGTCCGGGACCCTCAACCTGGAGGCGAAGAACGGCCAGTTCCTCGAGATCGACCCGGGCGTGGGCAAGCTGCTGTCGCTGGTGAGCCTGCAGGCGCTGCCGCAGCATCTCACGCTGGGCTTTCGCGACGTGTTCTCGAAGGGCTTCCAGTTCGACCACATCGCCAGCTCGCTGCAGGTGGCGAACGGCAGCATGACCACGAAGGACTTCAAGATGAGCGGCTCGGGGGCGGACGTCGACATGTCGGGCGAGGTCAACTTGGTGCGCGAGACCCAGGACCTCAAGGTGCGCGTGGTGCCGAAGCTCGGTGCCAGTGCCTCGACGGTGCTCGGGCTGGTGAACCCGATCGTGGGCATTACCAGCGCGATCGCGCAGAGCCTGCTGAAAAACCCGCTCGGCCAGATCTTCGCCTACGATTATGCGATCACCGGCACCTGGAGCGACCCCAAAGCGCAGAAGGAGCGCGCCGCGCTGCCCGCGATCCCGGCCGTGGGCGAGCCGATCGGACCGCCGGCGCAGGCGAATTGAATCCATGACCGGCGTGCGCTTTGCCGCGATCCAGATGGTGTCAGCCGCGGAGCTCGAGCCGAACCTCGAGGCGGCGGAGCGCCTGATCGGCGAGGCGGCGCGCGCGGGCGCGAAGCTGGTGGCGCTGCCGGAGAACTTCTACTGCATCAGCGGCGACGAGTCCGCCAAGGTCAGGCTGCGCGAGCCCGACGGCGACGGCCCGATCCAGCGCTTCCTGGCCGGGGCGGCGCGCGCGCACGGCGTCTGGGTGGTGGGCGGCACCGCGCCGATCGCCTGTCCCGACCCGGCCCGCATCCGCAGCGCCTGCATGGTGTACGACGATGCGGGCCGGCGCGTCGCACGCTACGACAAGATGCACCTGTTCCGATTCTCCGCGGGCAACGAGCGCTACGACGAGTCGCGCACCCTCGAGGCGGGCGGGCAGCCGGTGGCGGTCGAAAGTCCCTACGGTCGTCTGGGGTTGTCCATTTGCTATGATGTCCGCTTCCCGGAGCTGTATCGCGGGCTCGGGGAAATCGACGTGCTGTTCGTACCCTCCGCGTTCACCGTGCAGACCGGCGAAGCACACTGGGCGACGCTGCTGCGCGCGCGCGCCATCGAGAACCTGGCGTACGTGGTGGCGCCGGCGCAGGGCGGGCTGCATCCGTCGGGTCGCCGTACCTACGGACACACGCTGATCGCCGATCCGTGGGGCGCGGTGCTCGCCGAGCGCGCCGAAGGCGAAGGCATGGTGCTCGCCCACATTGACCGTGACCGCATCGCGCAGTTGCGCCGCGACCTGCCCGCGCTCATCAACCGGAGGCTTTCCTGATGGACACCGTAATCGCCGCCCCCGAAGCCGCCAGCGGCCTGCTCGCCGCCGCGGAGGTCTGCCTGCTTGCCCCCTACGAGCTCGCGCCCGCGAAGCTCGATCACGTGCTGCACGCGCTCGGCGAGCACCGCATCGACTACGCCGACCTGTTCTTCCAGTACACCCGCTCCGAGGGTTGGAGCCTGGAGGAGGGCATCGTCAAGTCTGGCAGCTTCAACATCGACCAGGGCGTGGGGGTGCGCGCGATCTCCGGCGACAAGACCGCGTTCGCCTATTCCGACGAGATCAGCTTCGCGGCGCTGGAGGATGCGGCCCGCGCCACGCGCGCCATTGCGCGCGCCGGCCAGAGCCGCCGCGTCCCCGTTCGTGGGGCCGCGGGTGCGGGGGGACGCCATCGCCCCCCCGCGACCCGCTATCAGGCGCTCGATCCGCTCGCCTCGCTCGGCTCGGAGGCCAAGGTGCGCATGCTCGAGCGCCTAGAGCGCAAGTGCCGCGCGCTCGATCCGCGCGTGTCGCAGGTGATGGCGCACCTGGGCGGGGAGTACGAGGTGGTGCTGATCGCGCGCTCCGATGGGGTCCTGGCGGCCGACGTGCGGCCGCTTGTGCGGCTTTCGGTGCAGGTGATCGCCGAGGCGGGCGGACGGCGCGAGACCGGCAGCGCGGGCGGCGGCGGGCGCACCGACTACGCGCACTTCAGCGACGCGGTGCTCGAGGACTATGCCCGCCAGGCGGTGTCGCAAGCGCTCACCAACCTCGATGCGCGCCCCGCGCCCGCGGGCACCATGACCGTGGTGCTCGGTCCGGGCTGGCCGGGCGTGCTGCTGCACGAGGCGATCGGGCACGGCCTGGAGGGCGACTTCAACCGCAAGGGCAGTTCGGCGTTCGTCGGCCGCATCGGCGAGCGTGTGGCGGCGCCTGGCGTCACGGTGGTGGACGACGGCACGCTGCCGGACCGGCGCGGCTCGCTCACGGTGGACGACGAGGGCAACCCGACGCGGCGCACGGTGCTGATCGAGGACGGCATCCTGCGCGGCTACATGCAGG